>Ga0209231_1000214_pt1 | contig 40439 bp, 42 predicted proteins | sample Deesub45470m_DNA_FD_188086 | JGI IMG/M metagenome (GOLD analysis project Ga0209231, IMG submission 188086) | Deep subsurface microbial communities from North Pacific Ocean - 450_OLKR46/470m Metagenome (SPAdes) (version 2) | ecosystem: Environmental > Terrestrial > Deep subsurface > Unclassified ... | reverse complement strand
ACCGCACGGTCAATATTTTGGTCGTCGCCACCGCCACGCCATCGCGCGTCGCGGGGCGGAACCGCCATTTGCGCAGCGCGTGCCGTTCCGTCGCACGCCAGAAACTCTCGTCGCTGGCAGCAATGCGGGCAATGTCGGTCACGCGGCCTTGCGCATTGATCGTCACCCGCACCGTCACGCTGCCTTCCATCCCTTGCCGGATCATCGCGCCGGGATAGTCGGGCTGAAATGCGGACAGCGCGCGTGGGTCGATCGCCGCCTCGATCATCACCGGCTCGCGCGGCGGGTCGGCGGGCGGCAGGATGATCGTGGGGGCTGGGTCGATGCCCTCGCCCGACCCGGTGCTGCCGGTCAGGACGGAATCGCCTCCGCTCGACGGCACGATCGGATCGACCGCGGTCGGGCGCTGCTCTGTCGGCCGGGTCGGTATCCGCTCCGTGGTCGTCGGCTTGGTCTGTTCGGGCGGGGGCGGATCAAGCAGCGGAACGTTGGTGGTGATGAGCGGCGGCGGCGTGAACACCTCGTCGATCATCTCCTGCGGGATCATCAGCCAGACGCCGATCGCCACCATATGAACCGCAATTGCGCCACCGATGCCGAACGGCGACCCCTTGCCGCCCTGGTAGCCTGATGGCGCCGCTACTCCCGCCTCTGTCCGTTGGTTGCCCGTCGCTTGAATCGCCAATTTGCGCATCGCTCGACTCCTCTCCACACCGCCCGCCTTTGGACGGATCATGACATGTTACATCATATTTCTATGATATGTTGCAACATCATTTTATCGAGTCACTGGAAAGGTTGTCGAGGAGGGTTAAAGCGCCACGTCAATGGCATGCAAGATCAGCCCGACGAGGCCGCCCACCAGCGTGCCGTTGATGCGGATATATTGCAGGTCGCGGCCGACCGCGCCTTCCAGCCGGTTGGTGATGGTGCCCGCATCCCAGCCGCGCACCGTGTCGCTGACCAACCGCACGATCGCATCGCCATAGGTGGCGGTCGCCCCCACCGCCGCGCGGCGCACGAAGCGGTTGATGACCAGCCGCAGCCGCGCATCCTCCTGCAAGGTGCCGCCCAATTGGCGCAGCGCTTCGCCCAGCCGCCCGGCCATCGCCTTGCCGGGATCACGCACCGCGCGCAACAGGCCGCCGCGCGCCTGTTCCCACAGCCCGTCGATCCAGCGCTGCATGGCGGGATTGTCGAGTATCTCGTCGCGGATCTTCGCCGCCTTGGCCTGTGTTTCCAGGTCGAATTGCAGGTCGAAGGCCAGTTTCGCCATGCCCTCTTCCGCCTTCAGGCGCAGGTCATGGCCCGGATCGGCCGCCATTTCAGCCAGCATCCGGCGCAGCCCGTCGATGATCGCATTAGCCAGATTTTCGTCCAGCCCGGTCCAGCGCAGCACTTTGCCCGCCTTGTCATGCACCATCTGGCGGATCAGATGGTCATTGGCTTCCAGCGTCTTGTCGGCCCAGTGGATGATACCGTCCATGACCGGGGTGTGGCGACCATCCCGCATCGCCGCCTCGATCGCCTGGCCGATCAGCGGGCCGACATTTATGCCGCGCAGTCGCTGGCCGATCGCGCCCTTGACCATGCCGCCCAGCCGTTCCTGGTCCAGCGCTTCGAGCATATCGGCGATCAGGCGCGACGCACCGGCGCGCAGCCGCCCGTCACCCGCCGAGGGACTGGCGAGGAAGCGGCCTGTCGCCGACGCCACGTCCATCGTCCGCATCCGCCGCGCGACGACGGCGGGGGTGAGAAAATTGTCGCGCAGGAAGACGGCCAGCGTCTCGCCGATCCGGTCCTTGTTGCGGGGGATGATCGCGGTGTGGGGGATGGGCAGGCCGAGCGGATGGCGAAACAGCGCGGTGACTGCGAACCAGTCGGCCAGGCCGCCCACCATCGCCGCTTCGGCAAAGGCCTGCACGAAGCCGATGGCGGGATGGATATGGACGGTCCCCCGCGCCGCGATGAATATCGCCGCCATGACCAGCAGCATCGCGGTCGCGAACATTCGCATGCGCCGTGCGGGATTGGGCAGGGTGTCACCGGTCGACCGGGAGGCGCGGAGCAATGTCATGGCTGCTTAACGGTTACGCCGCCGTTTCGTTCAGGCAAAGCTCTAATCCATCCGGCTATTCTGCAGGCAGGGCGACTCCCTTGTCATCGCCCGGCTTGTAGGTGAGCAGCCCCCGGCCGAGGCGCGGCCCAACCCAGCTTTCGAGCGCGACGGCCAGGCTGAAGGTAGCCGGCACGATCACCAGCGTCAGCACGGTCGACAGCAGCAGGCCGCCGATCACGGTGATGCCCATCGGCGCGCGCCAGGCACCATCGCCCGACAGCGACAACGCGGTGGGCACCATGCCCGCCACCATCGCCACTGTCGTCATGACGATCGGCTGGGCGCGCTTATGCCCGGCGTCCACGATCGCCTCGAACTTGGGCACGCCCTTGTCCATTTCCTCCAGCGCGAAGTCGATGACGAGGATCGAGTTTTTGGCGACGATCCCCAGCAGCATCAGCAGGCCGATGAACACCGGCATCGACAGGGGCTGTCCTGCGACATGCAGGGCGAGCGCCCCGCCCAACGGCGCGAGCAATAGCGAGCCCAGATTGACGAAGGGCGGCATGATCCGCTTGTAGAGCAGCGTCAGCACCGCCAGCACGAGCAGGATGCCCGACGCCACGGCGATGGCGAAATTGACCAGCATTTCCGCCTGCCACTTGGCATCGCCGGCGTCGATCTTTTGCACGCCCTGGATACGGCCTTCGTTGATCGCCTTCATCAGCGGCAGGGCGTTGATCTTCTTGGTCGCCTCACTGGTCACGACGCCCGGTGCCATGTCGGCCCCGACGACGATGCGACGGATCTGGTTATAGCGGCGGATCTGCGTCGGCCCCGCGCCGAAGGTGATGTCGGCCACCACCTTGAGCGGCACCGATCCGCCATTGACGGTGGGCACGGGCATATTTTCGATCGTGCCGAGATCCTTGCGGCTATCCTCCGCAATCGCCACGCGGATCGGAATCTGGCGATCGGCCAGCGAGAATTTCGCGCTATTCTGATCGATGTCGCCGATCGTCGCGATACGGATCGACTGGCTGAGTGCAGCCGTGGTCACGCCCAGGCTGGCCGCCAGGTCGAGCCGGGGCTTGATGATGATCTCAGGCCGCTGCATGTCGCCCTGGACGCGCGGCGCGCGCAATTCGGGGATGCGGGCCATTTCCGCGACCAACTGGTTTGCGACCTGCTCCAGTTTCACGGGATCGTCGGACCCGAACATCATGATGATGTCGCGGCCAAAGCCGCCGCCCGACTGCGACTGGAAATTCACCCGTGCGTCGGCGATCGTCTGGAACTTGGGCGCAATCTTGCGCTCCCATTCGACCGACGTCATCGGCCGGTCCTTCTTGAGCGTCAGGAAGATGTCGGCATTGGTGGTTTCGATATCGGCAAAGGCGGCATCGACCACCTTCGTATCGGCCGCCAGCATATCGGCGACCTTGCGGGTAATCGCCGTCGTCTGCGCCAGGGTGCTGCCCGGCACGGTTTCGATCTTCACCTGGCTGAAATCGGTGTTGGTCGTGGGCTGGAAGGTCATGGGCAGCGTCGCGAAGGCAATGATGGTCGCGATGAAGGCCAGGGCACCAAAGCCCACGGTCCACATCCGATGATCGAGGAAAATCGCCGTGAACCGCCGCCAGCCACCGCGTGCGCGGTGCGCGATGGCACGCCGTTCGTCGAGCGACCAGCGCAGCACGCTCATATAGCGGTCCATCAGCCAGCCTTCGCCATGGCTAGCCTCGCCATGGGCTTTGAGGAAATAGGCCGCGATCATCGGCGTGATCAGGCGCGCGACAGCCAAGCTCATCAGCACCGCAACCACGACGGTCATGCCGAACTGAATGAAGAACTGCCCCGAAATACCCGGCATCAAGGCAACCGGCAGGAACACCGCGACGATCGCCATGGTGGTCGCCAACACGGCAAGGCCGATCTCGTCGGCCGCATCGATCGACGCCTGATAGGCGCTTTTGCCCATGCGCATATGGCGCACGATATTCTCGATCTCCACGATCGCGTCATCGACCAGCACGCCCGCAACCAGGCTGAGCGCCAGCAGCGAGATGCCGTTGAGCGTGAAGCCCATCATGTCCATGAACCAGAAGGTCGGGATCGCCGAGAGCGGGATCGCCAAAGCGGATATCATCGTCGCGCGCCAATCGCGCAGGAACAGGAAGACGATGACGACCGCCAGCACCGCGCCCTCGATCATCGCGGCCATGGCCGAATGATATTGGTCCTTGGTGTAATCGACGCTGGTATAGAGCTGCTTGTAGGCAACCTTGGGGTTTTCCTTGCGCAGCTTGTCCAGTTCGACCATCGCGTCGTCATAGACGGTGACGTCTGACGCGCCCTTGGCCTTTTCCAGGCTGAAACTGGTGACCTGCCGCCCGTTCATCAGCGCCAGGTTGCGCTGTTCGGCATACATGTCGCGCACGTCGGCAATGTCGGCCAGCTTGACGGTGCGGCCGCCGGTGATCGCGATCTGGGTCGCGCCCAGGTCACGCGCATTGCGGGCATTGCCCAGCACGCGGATCGATTGTTCGGCCCCGGCGATTTCGGTGCGGCCGCCCGCCGCGTTCAGATTGACCTGGTTCAGCTGCTGGTTGACCTGTGCAGCCGTGATGCCGAACGCCTGCAATTTGGCGGGGTCCAGGATGACGCGGATTTCCCGGCTGACGCCGCCGCCGCGATTGACTGCCGCCATGCCGCTGACCGACAACAGCCGCTTGGCGACCGTATTGTCGACATACCAGGACAGTTCCTCCAGCGTCATGTCGGTCGCTTCGGCGCTGAAATAGGCGATCGGCCCGCCATCAATGTCGATGCGGGTAACCTGTGGTTCCAATATGCCGTCGGGCAGGTCGCTGCGGATCTGGTCCACCGCATTCTTCACGTCGTTGACGGCGCGATCAACGGGCGTGCCGATCTGGAACTGGACGTTGGTCAGCGACTGGCCTTCGGAGGCGAAGGAGGTGATTTCGTCGACGCCGCTGATGCCGCGGACCGCCGCCTCGATCCGCTGGGTGACCTGCGTTTCCAACTCGGTCGGGGCAGCGCCCGGCTGGCTGACAACCACGCTGACCGCCGGGAAGCTGATGTCGGGATTATTGTTGACGTCCATCCGCGTGAAACTGACGATCCCCGCCAGCAACAGGGCGGCGAACATCACCAATGGCGTCACCGGGTTGCGGATCGCCCAAGCGGATATATTGCGAAAACTCATGACGGGCTTTCCCTCGCCGGACGGATCGCCGTCCCTTCCAAATCCATCCAGCGCAGGCCGCGACGCGGCCCCGCCAGCCCTAACTGCCCTTGATCGCTTCCGGCTTGACCTTCTGCCCCGGTGTCAGGAAGGCGCCGGCCGATGTCACGATCTTTTCCGTGCCCGTGATGCCGCTGGTTACCGCGACGCCCGCATCGGACACCTGGCCAACGGTCACGTCACGCCGCTCGACCATATTCTTGGCATTGATGACATAGACATAATTGCCCTTGGGATCGCTCTGTACCGCCGATTCCGGCAGCAGCGGCGCGGTCCCCGATCCGCTGGTGATCGTCACCGCGGCAAAACCGCCGGGCCGGATCGCAGGATTATAAGGAATGGCGACGCGGGCAATGCCCTGCCGCGCGGTCGGATCGACCACAGGGGACACCTGCCACACCCGTCCGGCGAACTGATCCTTGCCGCCGATCGGCGTCACCACCGCACTGTTACCGGGGCGCAGCGTCGCAAGGTCGCCCTCGGCCACCTGCGCCTGCAATTCCATCTCGCCATCCTTGGCCATGCGGAACAGCACGCCGCTGCCCGAACCGACGATCTGGCCCGGTTCGACCGCACGGGTCAGGATCAGGCCCTTGGCGGGCGCACGAATGTCGAGGCGTCCGGTGCGGGCGCGCTGTTCGGCCAATTGTGCGACTGCGACATTGACGCGCGCTTGCGCCGCATCCCGTGTCGCCGTGCGTTGATCAATGTCGGCCGCGCTGATGAACCCGCGCCCGACCAGCGCCTTGGCGCGATCGAGCTGCGCCTGCGCCAGTTTCGCATCGGCGCGCGCCACTTCGACCTGGGCCGCGAGCGAGCGGACCTGTTCGACCTGGACCGAGCGTTCGATGATGGCGAGCGGCTGGCCTGCGCGCACCCAATCGCCCGGCTGGACCAGCACGCGGCTGACCATGCCGCCTTCGCCGATGACGCCAACCGGCATTTCGACGCGCGCGGCGAGCGATCCCGTTGCCGTGACGGTGCGCGCTACAATCGATTGGCCGGGGCTTGTTACCGTTACCACCGGTACCTGCGCGCTTGGCGCGGGCGCAGCTGCATCGCCGCCGCGCATGGACATCCATATCGCCACCGCAATCAGTATCAGCGCGACCACGCCGCCCACGATCAACAGCTTCTTGCGTCCGTTGCGTGAGTCGTCGTCGCCAAGGACAACCGTCGAGTCGCGCAAGACCTGGGTTTCGTAATTCATGCCGATTCCATCTTTCCGGCCTTCGCCATCCAGCGACTGTGTTATATGAATATAGCACCTGCCTCAACCCCCAATATCACGGGGTCGGGCGCAAGGGCAAAGCGATAATGTATCGGCACGGGACGGTGGATAGCGGATGCCGGTTCGTTACGCCTGCTTAGTATATTGCCAAGCGAACCGGAGTGTGGCGCTATATCGACGCGGGGTACGGGGAGAGGAGCGCGCCATGGACTTGTTGGGATGGATCGTCATCGGCCTGTTGGCCGGGGCACTTGCGAAGCTGATCATGCCGGGGCGCGACCCCGGTGGCTGCATCGTGACGATGTTGCTGGGGATCGCCGGGGCGCTGCTGGCCGGCTTCATGGGCAGGCTGGCGGGCCTTTATGCGCCGGGGCAAAGCGCCGGGTTCATCGCCGCCGTGCTGGGCGCGATCGCTATATTGATCGTGTATCGTTTCTTGGCAGCCAAGCGATAGCCGAAGCACCTGCAGTCATAAAAAAAGGGCCGCGCTTCGGATGAAGCGCAGCCCTTTTGATCGGAAGGTCGGGTTGAGCGCGTTAGCGCACCGAACCGCGACGGACCAGGTTGATGATCGCCAGCAGAATGATCGCACCGACTAGCGACACGAGGAAGCTGTAGAGCGTAACGCCGTCGTTGATCGAACCGCCGCTGAAAATCAGACCGCCGATGAAAGCGCCGACGATGCCGACGACGATGTTCAGCAGGATGCCCTGCTGCGCGTCAGTGCGCATGACCATGCTGGCCAGCCAGCCAACGACGCCACCGATGATAAGCCACAGAATGATGCCCATGATAATCTCCTTGAACCACGCCCCCTGCGGGTTGGGTAATCATTGAACGGGGGACAGAGCATCTCGTTCCATCGCACAAAAATGATTCCGCCCCTGCAACCATCGCGGCTTTGCGCCGTTAGGACGCGCCCGCAGCGGGATGGAAAAAGGGCCGCCGGAGCGATGCTCCGACGGCCCCTGCCAATCCCGTCGCGCCGACCGGCGCGAATTCAATATTTCTGCTGCCGCTCATAGAGAGACTTGTAATATTGGATGCGCGTGACGCGCAGCCCGTGCATGCCCGACCGGTCGACGGCGCGCTGCCAGCCGGCAAATTCCTCCAGCGTCAGATTGTAACGCGCGCATGCCTCGTCGACGGTCAGCAGGCCGCCATTGACGGCCGCGACCACCTCTGCCTTGCGCCGCACCACCCATCGCGTCGTATCCGCAGGCGGCAGGCTATCCAGCGTCAGGGGTTCTCCGAGCGGCCCGACGACCTGGGCAGGCCTGATTTTCTGGTTCTCGATCATTCTTAACCCTCAACTTGCGGCATTTGGTGTTGCAAAATCCAACAGCGTTATCCTTTTTGCGCTTCAGCCCTGAACATCGACTAAAGCGCCACGGTAAACGCCATCTTCATCTTCCTTGCCCCCCAGCTAGACGGCTCGCGACGAGTGGATTGAAACTTCCCGCGAGACGAACGGCCTCGATCATGCCGCCGGAACGTGGCGCAAACACTGCCGCCAGTTCCTGAACCCAGTCTTCCTCTTCGCCCTGCCCCCGCAGGACGCCCGCAACCGCCTGCGCCGTCGGACTGGCCGCCTGTGCAGCCGCGCAAGCGGCTCGCAGGAACGGCCAGACCGGCATGCGCGGTCGGTCCAGAGCTCTGGCATGGACGGGTTTAAGCCCGCTTGCCCGAAGGAAACTAAGGTCCATGCCCTCTTTCTAGGTGGCAATGGATAAGGGTCCGTAAACTCGGACAATCGCTTCGTCGCATAGCGCGGCAGGCTATCGCATCACTCGCCACTGGCACCACGCGCGCGCCGAGGGTATAGGCGCAGCCATGCAGCCAGAATTTCAGTTAGCCCAGCCGCTCGACGCGCGGCGGATCGTCGTTGCCATGTCTGGCGGCGTGGACAGTAGCGTCGTCGCCGCGCTGGCCGCGAAGACCGGCGCGGAAGTCATCGGCGTGACGCTCCAGCTTTATGATCATGGCGCAGCGGTGGGCCGCACCGGAAGCTGCTGCGCGGGCCAAGACATACGCGACGCGCGCGCCGTCGCCGACCGCATCGGCATCGCCCATTATGTGTTCGACTATGAAAGCCGCTTCCGCGATTCGGTGATCGCCGACTTTGCCGACGAATATATGGCTGGGCGCACCCCCATCCCCTGCGTGAAGTGCAATATGGGGGTGAAGTTCACCGATCTGTTTCAGATCGCGCGCGACCTGGGCGCCGATTGCCTCGCCACCGGCCATTATGTTCGCCGGGTCGAGGGGCCACAGGGCGCGGAACTGCACCGTGCCGCCGACCCCGCGCGCGACCAGAGCTATTTCCTGTTCGCCACGACGCAGGCACAGCTCGATTATCTGCGCTTTCCCTTGGGCGGCCTGCCCAAGCCGATGGTCCGTGAAATCGCCGCCGAACTGGGGCTGGCGGTAGCGTTGAAGCCCGACAGCCAGGACATCTGCTTCGTCCCCGACGGCGATTATGCGAAAATCGTGCGCAAGCTGCGCCCCGACGCGGATGAGGGCGGCGATATCGTCCATATCGACGGTCGCACGCTTGGCCGTCACAAAGGCATGATCCATTACACCGTGGGCCAGCGTAAGGGACTGGAAATCGGCGGCCAGCCCGACCCGCTCTACGTCATCCGTCTGGATGCGCCGGCCAAGCGCGTGATCGTGGGGCCAAAGGCGGCCCTGGCGGTATCGGGCGCGACATTGAGCGACATCAACTGGCTGGGTCGTGATTTTGCCGGGCCGTTGACGGCCAAGGTGCGATCGATGGCGAAACCCGTGCCCGCGCGGCTGGTGGACGGGCAATTGCTGTTCGACGCCCCGGAATATGGCGTCGCGCCGGGACAGGCGGCGGTGCTCTATGATGGCGACCATGTGCTGGGCGGCGGCTGGATTGCCAGCACGCAGAGCGCGATGGCGGAGGCTCTATAACCCTCTCCCTTGAGGGAGAGGGATGCGTAGACTTGGCAGCTTGCTGCCCTAGTCGTAGCTGGGTGAGGGTGTGCCGACCTAACGATAGCGCACCGCCACCCTCATCCAACTCCGCCTAACCTCACTCCGTTCGGTAAGGCTCCATATCCTTCTCCCTCAAGGGAGAAGGAGTATGCCCCCCCAAATCCTTGCCCTGCCCCCCGCGCCCGGCTAAGGCCCGCGCGTCATGACTCGCACCCTCACCTTCGCCATTCCCAAGGGCCGCATCCTCGATGAAGCGCTGCCCTTGCTCGCCAAAGCCGGTATCGAGCCGGAGGCGGAGTTTCATGACAAGAAAAGCCGGGCACTGCGCTTCGCCACCAACCGCCCCGACGTGTCGATCATCCGCGTGCGCGCGTTCGACGTCGCCACTTTCGTCGCCCATGGCGCGGCGCAGATCGGCATCGTCGGATCGGACGTGGTGGAGGAGTTCGACTATTCCGAACTCTATGCGCCGGTAGACCTCGACATCGGCCATTGCCGCCTGTCGGTCGCCCAGCCCGCCGACGCCGCCGACGAAGATGAAGCCGCGATCAGCCATGTCCGCGTCGCCACCAAATATCCGCACCTGACGCGCAAATATTATGAAGCGCGCGGGCTGCAGGCGGAATGCGTGAAGCTCAATGGCGCGATGGAATTGGCCCCTTCGCTCGGCCTGTCACGCCGGATCGTCGATCTCGTCTCGTCGGGTGCGACGCTGAAGGCCAATGGCCTTGTCGAAACCGACATCATCATGCCGATTTCCGCCCGCCTGATCGTCAACCGCGCTGCCTTCAAGATGCGCTCGGCGGAATTGGCGCCGATGGTCGAGGCGTTTCGCCGGGCTGTGGGGGTGCGGGATGCGGCTTGAACAAAATATAATCCTCCCCGGCACGGGGAGGTGGCAGGGCGAAGCCCTGACGGAGGGGGCGGGCGACCGGACCAAAGCGCCGATGCATGGGCGAGGGGCAATCCCCCTCCACCACTTGCTTCGCAAGCGGTCCCCCTCCCCGTGCCGGGGAGGATTTTACTTATCATGACCCAACGCCTCACCACCACCTCGCCCGACTTCGCCGCCGCCTTCACCACATTGGTCGATGCGCGCCGCGAGGCTGATGACGATGTCTCGCGCGATGTTACCGCGATCCTCAAGGCCGTGCGCGCGGGCGGCGATGCGGCGCTGGCGGACTATACCCAGCGCTTCGACCGGCACGACCTGAATGTCAGCGGCTGGGCCGTCACATCCGCCGAATGCCGCGCCGCGCTCGACGGCATTTCCACTACCCTGCGCGACGCGCTCGAACTCGCCGCCGCGCGCATCACCACCTATCATGAAAAGCAGCGTCCGGTGGACAGCGACGGCGTGGACAGCGCGGGCGTGCGCCTTGGCGCGCGCTGGAGCGCGGTCGATGCGGCGGGCCTCTATGTCCCCGGCGGTCGCGCCGCCTATCCCAGTTCGCTATTGATGAATGTCATTCCCGCCAAGGTCGCGGGCGTCAGCCGCATCGCGATGGTGACGCCCACCCCCAATGGCGAGATCAACCCGCTAGTGCTGGCCGCCGCGCAAATTGCGGGGATCGAGGAAATCTGGCGCGTCGGCGGGGCGCAGGCCGTCGCCGCACTCGCCTATGGCACGGACCGGATCGCGCCGGTCGATGTCATCACCGGCCCCGGCAATGCCTGGGTCGCCGAAGCCAAGCGGCAGTTGTACGGCGTGGTCGGCATCGACATGGTCGCAGGCCCATCGGAAATCCTGGTCGTCGCCGACGCCAAGAATGATCCCGACTGGATCGCCGCCGACCTGCTCAGCCAGTCCGAACATGACCCGACCAGCCAGTCGATCCTCTTCACTGACGATGCCGCCTTTGCCGATGCGGTCGAACAGGCCGTGCAGCGTCGCCTGCCGCTACTCTCGACCCAGGCCGTGGCGACCACCAGTTGGGAAGCCAATGGCGCGATCATCGTCGTGCGCGATTTCGAAGAGGCGATGCCGCTGGTCAACCGGCTCGCCGCTGAACATCTCGAACTGGCGGTGGATGATCCCGACGCGCTGTTCGCCAAGGTGCGTCACGCAGGCTCGGTGTTCCTTGGCCGCATGACGCCCGAAGCGGTCGGCGATTATGTCGCCGGGCCGAACCACGTCCTGCCCACGGGCCGCCGCGCGCGCTTCTCGTCGGGCCTCTCGGTGCTCGACTTCATGAAGCGCACCAGCTTCCTGAGCCTCGACACGGCATCCATCGGCGCGATCGGCCCGGCGGCGGTCGCGCTGGCGGAAGCGGAAGGCTTGCCCGCCCATGCCGCATCCGTGGCGTTGCGCCTGAAGTAACACAGGCGTAGGGGCCATCCGATGAACGAACGATCCAAATCCCGCTCCGCCGCGCGCCTTGCCGCGGTCCAGGCGCTCTACCAGCTCGAAATGGAGGGCACGCCGCTCCATATCCTGTTGCATGAATTTCACACCCATCGCCTCGGCGCGACGATCGAGGATGTGACCTATGCCCCGGCCGAACAATCGTTTTTCGACGATGTCGTGTCCGGTGTGGACAAGCGTCGCGACGAGATCGACGCACTGATCGCCGCCCGCCTGTCGAGCGGCTGGAGCCTTGACCGGCTCGACAAGCCGATGCGCCAGATATTGCGCGCAGGCACCTATGAACTGCTCGCCCGCGCCGATGTCGGCACCGGCACGGTCATCAGCGAATATGTCGACGTCGCCCATGCCTTCTACGACAAGCGCGAATCGGGCTTCGTCAACGGCCTGCTTGATGGCGTGGCCAAGGATGTGCGGGCGTAAGCACCGCCCTCCGTTCGTTTCGAGCGAAGTCGAGAAACCTGCGCGCGGCGTTTCTCGACTTCGCTCGAAACGAACGGAGGAAAGCATTTCGGATTGGTGGTGAGAAGGTTAGACTCCCGCCATGTCCGCCGAATCCCGCTTCCTCACCCTGCTGCGCCTATTGGCGAATGATCCCGCCGCGCAAGGGTTGATGGATGATGTCGCGATCCTGCCGGTTGGCGACACCCGCCTGATCCTGACCAGCGACACGATGGTCGAGGGCGTCCATTATCTCCCCACCGATCCGCCCGCCGATATCGGCTGGAAACTCGCCGCCGTGAACCTGTCCGACCTGGCGGCGAAGGGCGCGCGGCCTATCGGGTGCCTGCTCAACTATGCACTGTCGGGCGACGAAGCCTGGGACGCAGCCTTCATCGCGGGGCTGGGCGAAGCGCTCGATCGCCATGCCATGCCGCTGCTCGGCGGCGATACCGTCGCCATGCCGCTCGCCAGCGCGCGCAGCTACAGCCTCACCGCCATCGGGGAGGCGACCGGCCCCGTCCCTACCCGCAACGGCGCACAGCCGGGCGACATCCTTTACGTCACCGGTCCGATCGGCGACGCGGGCATTGGCCTTGACCTCGCCCGTGCCGATCCGGCCGCGTCCGGCCCGCTGGTCGATGCCTATCGCCGCCCGCGCCCTCGCCTGGCCGAAGGCGCGCTGCTCGCCCCGCACGCCAGCGCCATGATGGACCTGTCGGACGGGCTGTTGATCGATGCGCAGCGCATGGCACAGGCCAGCGGCGTCGCGATCATCATCGACCATATCCCCCTTTCCCCGGCGCTGGAAAAGGCGCGCGGGGCCAGCACCGCCGTCCAGATCGCCGCCGCGCGCGCGGGTGATGATTATGAACTGCTTTTCACGATGCCGCGTGGGCTGGCTCCCCCGGTGCGCGCCATTCCCGTCGGTCGTGTCAGCGCGGGCGCGGGCCTGACCCTGATGATCGACGGCGCCATCGTGCCGCTGCCCGACCGGCTCGGCTGGGAACATGGATAGGCTGAGAGTATCCGTTCGTTTCGAGCCCTTCGAGTGCCCGCCTGCGGCAGGCACTCTGGATAAACTATGTCGAGAAACGCCCCGCAATCGTTTCTCGACTGCGCTCGAAACGAACGGATGAGGTTGGTGAGGTTTCTGCGCCAACCCGCTTGACGCACGCCCTCCACCCTGTAGCTTCGCCTCACCCTATTCTCAGCCCGTCTGGACCGCTTATGTGCGTGTGCCCACTGCTGATCGACGCGGTGATCGATGCCGGACCCAACCCGCCCGGCCGCCCGCCCCTGCGCCTTTCGTTCGCCCGTCATTCCCTGCGGAGCGGCCGATGACAGCCATAACAGGGGGAGAGGAACAAGCATGCAGATCGTCTATATCGCCATAGGGTGTGGCCTGTTGGCCATCCTCTATGGCCTGTTCACCAGCCGACAGGTGCTAAGTGCGCCTGCGGGCAACGCCACTATGCAGGAGATTGCGGGCGCGATTCAGGAGGGGGCGAGAGCCTATCTCGGCCGCCAATATACCACCATCGCCATTGTCGGCGTGGTCGTGGCCGCGCTGGTCCTGCTCTTTCTGGGCATCACATCCGCCATCGCCTTCCTGATCGGTGCGATCCTGTCGGGGGCGGCCGGTTTCATCGGCATGAACATCTCCGTCCGCGCCAATGTGCGCACGGCCGAAGCCTGTCGCGGCACGTTGCAAAGCGGGCTGACGGTGGCGTTCCGCGCGGGCGCGATCACTGGCATGCTGGTGGCGGGACTCGCTTTGCTCGCGATCAGCGTCTTCTTCTGGTATCTCACCGGCCCGGCGGGCTATGCGCCCGACGACCGGCTCGTCATCGACAGCCTCGTCGCGTTGGCCTTCGGCGCATCGCTCATCTCCATCTTCGCGCGGCTGGGCGGCGGCATCTTTACCAAGGCTGCCGATGTCGGCGCGGATTTGGTGGGTAAGGTCGAAGCCGGCATCCCCGAGGATGACCCGCGCAACCCCGCCGTCATCGCCGACAATGTCGGCGACAATGTCGGCGATTGTGCAGGGATGGCCGCCGACCTGTTCGAAACCTATGTCGTCACCATCGGCGCAACCATGGTGCTGACCGCGCTGCTCGTCACCGGCCTCGACAATGCAGTGCTGCTCAACCTGATGGCGCTGCCGCTGATCGTCGGCGGCGTGTGCATCATCACCTCGATCATCGGCACCTATAGGGTGCGGCTCGGCTCCAGCCAGTCGATCATGGGCGCACTCTACAAGGGCTTCTGGACCACCGCCTTGCTCTCCATCCCGGCCATCTATTATGTCACCTGGCGCACGCTGGGCGACATGAACGCCGTGTTCGGCGCGGACCTGAATGGCGTTGGCGGCTATACCGGCATGGCGCTGTTCTGGTCGATGATGGTGGGCCTTGCCGTCACCGGGCTGCTCGTCGTCATCACCGAATATTATACCGGCACCAATTATCGCCCGGTCCGCTCCATCGCCAAGGCGTCGGAAACCGGCCATGGCACCAACGTCATTCAGGGTCTGGCGATCAGCCTGGAGTCCACCGCCCTGCCGACGCTGGTGATCGTCATCGGCATTATCGTCGCGCATCAACTTGCCGGGCTGATCGGTATCGCCTTTGCCGCTACCGCCATGCTGGCGCTGGCGGGCATGGTCGTGGCGCTCGACGCTTATGGTCCTGTGACCGACAATGCGGGCGGCATCGCCGAAATGGCGCATCTCGACGACAGCGTCCGGATCAAGACCGACGCACTGGACGCGGTGGGCAACACGACCAAGGCGGTGACGAAGGGCTATGCCATCGGCTCTGCGGGCCTTGCCGCGCTCGTGCTGTTCGGCGCCTATACCGAGGATTTGAAATATTATAACAGCGCGCTCGGTCTCACCGCGCCGGTCGATTTCAGCCTCTCCAACCCCTATGTCATCGTCGGCCTGTTGCTTGGCGCGCTGCTGCCCTATCTGTTCGGGGCGATGGGGATGACCGCCGTGGGCCGCGCGGCGGGCGACGTGGTCAAGGATGTCCGCGCGCAGTTCGCCGAGAATAAGGGCATCATGGATGGCACCAGCAAGCCCGACTATGCCCGCACCGTCGATCTGGTGACGAAGGCCGCGATCAAGGAAATGATCGTCCCCAGCCTGTTGCCGGTGCTGGCGCCGATCGTGGTCTATTTCGCCATCTCGGCGGTCGCGGGCGTGTCCAATGGCTTTGCGGCGCTCGGCGCGCTGTTGCTGGGCGTCATCGTCTCCGGCCTGTTCGTGGCGCTGTCGATGACATCGGGTGGCGGCGCATGGGACAATGCGAAGAAATATATCGAGGATGGCCATCATGGCGGCAAGGGCAGCGAAGCCCATAAGGCGGCCGTGACCGGCGACACGGTGGGCGATCCCTACAAGGATACCGCCGGGCCAGCGGTCAACCCGATGATCAAGATCACCAACATCGTCGCGCTGCTGCTGCTCGCGGCGCTGGCGCATGGGGCGTAGTTGAAGGATGGCCCGCCCGGCGCGATCCGGGCGGGCTGTTTCCCTTATGGATATTCCGGCGGCCATTGCCGCGCCGTGTGGATCAGGACGAGTATCCACACCGTTTCGTCCATAACTTCGTAGATGATGCGGTAGCTGCGATGCGGGGTCAGTTCGCGCGTGCCCGCAACCTTCCCCACATGACCAAGCATGGGAAAGTCCGCAAGCTGGGCAACGGCTTGGCTGAATAGGCCATCCAATCTCACCGCAGCAGGCGGGTCACGCACAGCAAGATAGTCAAAGATCGCCGCGCGGTCCCGCTCCGCCTCCGACGTCCAGACGATATTCACGCCTGATCGAGCAACCGCGACCGGCGGGCGACAAAGTCAGCATCGACAGCCTCATTCGAGCGCCCCTGCCCCTCCTGCGCCGAAGCGCGGGCCTTATCGACCTTGCGCTGCAGAAAGTCGCTATGGTCACGCTGCGCCTGCTGCTGCTGGATAAAGTCTCGCATCAACTCGCGAACAACCTGAGAGGCTGGCCGATGGCTGGCCTCGGCTTCGGCCATGAACGCGGCGCGCAAATCGGCTTCCAGCTTCATGGTGAATATCGCGGATTTCGACATGCTATCCTCCCGGCAGGTACTAACGATGTATATACCCAACAAACCATGGCGACAATCGGCATGTCGTCTATCGTTCGAGCGAAGGCTGGAATCGCGCCATTCTTCATGCCAGAAGCCTTGTCCGATACAGGGGCTTAGCGACGCACATGACCAACCGGCTTTACTATGGCGACAATCTGGACGTGTTGCGCGCCCACATTCCCGACGGACGAAAGCGTCGATCTCATCTATCTCGACCCGCCGTTCAATTCCAATGCGGGCTATAATGTCCTGTTCAAATCGGCGAGCGGCGCGGGTGCCGACGCCAGCATAGAGGCGTTCGACGATACCTGGACCTGGGGCGAATCCAGCCAGAATGCGCTGATGGACATTGCCAGCGGCACCAACCGCCCGCTGACCGTGATGATGAACGCGATGCACAGTGCCATCGGTGAAAATCCGCTGATGGCCTATCTGGCGATGATGGCGGTGCGGCTGGTGGAACGATCGGAGCGATTGACTTTTCAGCGATAAAAATGCTGCATAATAGCTATGTACCTGTTGTTCGTAGATGAGAGCGGCACTCCGCCAAAGCCTGATAGCTTTGGGCAAAATTACTTTGTTATCGCAGGTTTGGTTGTCCCTGAAGATCGTTGGGTTGGCCTGAATGACAAACTTTCCGGACTCAAGCGCGCATCAGCCTACTTCGGAGAGGTGAAATGGCGATATTTCGCTCCAAATAACAACGACCGAGATAACCCAATGGCAGATTGGGACGTCGAAAGGCGCAATGCGTTCAGAAATGCCGTTTTTGCGATCATAACGGAAATCAAATCCTGCAAGATAATCGCCTGCGTGAGCGAGGCCCCAACCGCCTATGGTATTGGCCCCGTGAAATCTCAAAGCGACCTCTATTTCCGGACCTACAAGCCCGTTACGGAGAGATTTCAGTATCTTTTACAGGATATTACGCGGACCAGCGGGCGAGATAGTTATGGACTTATCGTCGCCGACCATCGTGGACGAGGTGACGACGAACAAATGCGTCAGCAACATGAACGGCTGGTACGAGAGTCTGGGCAACATACGTCTAATTATGCCAATTTCATTGAAGGCCTGTTTTTCTCGCCCAGTCACATGAGCGTCGGAATTCAACTTGTTGATATGATTGCAGGCGCAATTTGGCGCGCACAAAGTCACAATGATCGAACATGGTATGACAGAATCCGCCCATCGTTCCGTGCATCGCCAACTGGAACAATTGACGGTTATGGAATCGCCCGTTTTCCAAAGGCGGGGTGGCGTGGAACGATATTAGATTAGACGCCGGGTGAGGCCATGGCCCCAACGTGCTAGGTGACGCACTCCCGGCTCGACAAATATATATATTGGGCGAGAGCATGTCAATTTCCTCCGTCCATTGTCCAAGTTTCAGCAATGGATATGCTGGCAAGTCGTTGGTTTTCCGCGCGAAAAGAAGGGCGGGGACAAGGGCGTCGATGGCTGGTTCAACTATCTGGCGGGCAAAGAAGGGGCTGGGGGCGGCAAGATCGAAACCGGCGTCATTTCGATCAAGGCGGGCGACAATGTGAACCCCAATATGGTCCGCGACCTTGGCCGCGTGATGGAGCGCGACAAGCACCGCTTCGGCCTGTTCGTCATGAAGGGGATGCCGACCAAGGGGATGCGCGACGAAGCCGCGTCCCAGCCGGTCATCGAAACCGAATTTGGCCGCTTCCCCGCGCTGCAATTCGTCACGCTCGCTGAACTGTTCCAAGGGCTGAAACCCAAATTGCCGCCGCTCATCAGCCCGGTGAAAAAAGCGTCGCGCGTCGAAACCCGCAAATCGCACCAGCCCGGTGCGCAAGGCGGCCTGTTCGGCTGAACCAATTTCGGCTATAGAATGTTATCCCTTTAACGTTCCGTCCGGTCACGCCAGCGCCTGTTTTAACCCTTTGTTCAGAACCCAGGCCCACTCTGGCGCATCGGTCGGCCAAGGGGGGTGGCCAGACCACGCCGGATTTCCCCGCCATGCCCGAAGCGGCAAGGCATACTATGATAACCGGATACCGTGAAATGCCCTGTGCCATACCTATCGATGAACCCGCCCGGATAGCGGCGCTGCGCCGCTATGGGATTTTGGACACCCCGGCCGAAGGCGCCTTCGACAAGGTGACCGATCTGGTGCGGACCTTGTTCGATGTGCCCATTTCGGCCGTGTCGCTGATCGACACCGAACGCCAATGGTTCAAGTCGATCACTGGCCTCGACATATCCGAAACCGCGCGCAGCATGGCCTTTTGCGACCATGCCATCCGCCAGGACGAACCGCTCGTCATCACTGATGCGCAGGCCGATCCGCGCTTTTGCGACAATCCGCTGGTGACCGGAGAGCCAGGCATCCGCAGCTATGCCGGGGTGCAATTGCGTACGCCCGACGGCCATAATCTGGGGTCGCTCTGCGCCATCGACACCCGCCCCCGCACCTTTTCGCCCGAACAGATGGAAGTGCTCAAAGGCCTTGCCCCCATAGTCGTGGAGCAGATGGAATTGCGGCTGCTGGCCGAGCGCGATCATCTGAGCGGAGCGCTGACCCGGCGCGCCTTCATCGCCGAACTCGACAAGCGGATCGCGCTCTTCACCCGCCACCGCCGCCCGGCCGCGCTGGTCCTGCTCGACATCGACCATTTCAAGCAGATCAACGACCGCTATGGCCATCCGGCGGGCGACCGCGTAATCGAAGCGGTCGCGGCACTGTGCAAAGGCCTGTCCCGTCCCAGCGATGCGTTCGGCCGGATCGGCGGCGAGGAATTCGGCCTGCTGCTGCCCGAAGCGCATGAGGCCGATGCGCTGGCCGTCGCCAATCGGATACGGTCAGCGATCGAGCGGTTCGAGATCACCAACAATCCGCCGCTGCATGTCACCGCCAGCTTCGGCGTCGCCACGATCGGCGCGGGGCGCATGTCGAGCGAGGCCTGGCTGTCGGCTGCCGACGCCGCGCTCTACCAGGCCAAGCGCGCGGGGCGTAACCGCGCCATACTAGCCCCGATCGAGGCCGTCCGCGCCGCCTGATCCGCATGGGGTGACGCGACCATAATGGACGGAAATCCGGCCTGATCCCGGCCCGTAATTTGCGCCATATCGGACCAGCACCATAATGGTCCAGGGTCCGCTTGGCGCGGTTCGCCCCTCCATCCACCCCGTCTTCCTCATCATAGGGGGAGGCAGGGATGCGGCTCAGCTGGCCGGAAATTCGCACGAACGCAGCCCATTTCGCCGCCGAATGGCAAGGCAAGGGCTATGAAAAAGGCCAGACCCACAGCTTCTACGACGAATTTTTCGGCATTTTCGGCGTGCCGCGCAAGCAGGTCGCCGTCTATGAACAACGGGTCAAATCGCTAGATCCTGCGCGGTCGGGCGGCTTCATCGACCTGTTCTGGCCCGGCACGCTGATCGTCGAACAGAAAAGCGCGGGCCGCAACCTCGACCGCGCCATGGCCCAGGCGCTCGATTATTATGACTGGCTGCCCGATGTGCAGCGCCCCCGGCACATGATGGTGTGCGACTTCCAGCGTTTCGAACTGGTCGACCTGGAAACCCGCCGCGAATGGCGCTTCCCACTGACCGATCTCAAACGCCATGTCGAAGCCTTCGGCTTCATCATCGGCGTCCAGCCGCGCCTCTTCCGCAACCAGTCGCCGGTCAATCGTCAGGCGTCGGAACTGATGGGCCGCCTGCACAATGCGCTCGCCGCTGACGGCTATGTCGGCCATGATCTGGAACGGCTGCTCGTCCGCCTGCTCTTCATCCTCTTTGCCGACGATACCGGCATTTTCGAGCGCAAGGACCAGTTCCTCACCTTCCTCGAACGGCGCACCCGCGCCGATGGCCGCGACCTTGGCCGCTGGCTCGGCGAACTGTTCCAGACGCTCGACACCCCGCCCGACCGGCGCCAGCAGAGCCTCGACGCCGATCTCGCCGACTTTCCTTACATCAACGGCGAACTGTTCCGCGAGCGCATCGCCATGCCCAGTTTCGACGCCGCGATGCGCACGATGCTGCTCGACGCCAGCCTATTCAACTGGGGCGATGTGTCGCCCGCGATATTCGGGTCGCTGTTCGAAAGCGTCATCGATAAGGTCACCCGGCGCAAACAGGGGGCGCATTACACGCCTGAGCAGGCGATCCTCAAGGTCATCGAACCGCTGTTCCTGGACGATCTGCGCGCCGACTTCGCCCGTGCCAGCGCGCTCAAATCCGGCCGCGAGCGCGCCTTGCGCGCGCTGCATCAGCGGCTGGGGACGATGGCTTTCCTTGATCCGGCCTGTGGCGCGGGCAATTTCCTGGTCGTTGCCTATCGTGAGCTGCGCGAACTGGAACGCGACATATTGCGCGAATTGCTGACCATCGACGGCCGGGTCGAACTGGTGATGGATGTCGCGGCGCTCTCGAAACTGGATGTCGATCATTTCTTCGGCATCGAAATCGACGAATTTCCCGCCATGATCGCGCAGGTCGCGTTGTGGATGACCGACCATATCGCCAACACCCGCCTGGCCGAGGATTTCGGCCAGCATTATGCCCGCATCCCGCTAGTGAAGGCACCCGGCATCCACCATGGCGACGCACTGGAACTGGACTGGAATCAGGTCATTCCGGCGCAGGGCTGCACCTTCGTCTTCGGCAACCCGCCCTTCGTCGGCGCGAAATATCAGAGCGAGGCGCAGCGGTCGCAGGTCCGCCGCCTCGCCGCCCTACCCGGCAGCGGCGGCACGCTGGACTATGTCGCCGCCTGGTTCCTCAAGGCCGCCCGCTATGTCGCGGGCGGCGACGCGCGCATTGCCTTCGTATCGACCAATTCGATCGTGCAGGGCGAACAAGTGGCCCAGCTCTGGCCGCTGATCTTCCGCGCAGGCCTGGAAATCGCTTTCGCCCATCGCACCTTCGTCTGGCCCGGCCGCGCGGCGGTCCATTGCGTCATCATCGGCCTCGCCCAGCGCCGCGACGAACCCGCGCAAAAGCGGCTGTTCAGCTATGCCGACGCCAAGGGCGAACCGACCGAAACCCGCCATGGCGCGCTGACCGCCTATCTGTTCGATGCCCGCGACGCCGACCGCCACCTGGTGGTGCGGGAGGAAAGCCGACCGATCAACGGCGCGCCGCGCATCGTCATCGGGTCCAAGCCGATTGATGGCGGCTATCTGATCTTCGACGCCGACGCGCGGGCGAAGCTACTGGCGCAGGAACCGGACGCCGAACCCTTTTTGCGCCCCTATGTCGGCGCACAGGAATATCTCAATGGCGGCGAACGGTGGATATTGGCGCTACAGGATGCCGCCCCGGCGGATATTCGGCAGCTTCCCGCCGTCCGGCAAAGGCTGCGCCAAGTGACGGCCTATCGCCGGGGCGAGATTGCGGCGCTGGGCAAAGCGGAAGAAAGCAAGAAGGCACCCGGCCGGTCCTCGCTGGCGCTGGCCGATACGCCATCGGCGTTTCACGTCACCGTCATCCCGACCCTGCCCTTCCTCGCCATCCCCGAAGTCAGTTCGGAACGCCGCGACTATATACCCATCGGCTGGCTGGAACCGCCGACCATTCCCAGCAATCTCATCCGCATCCTGCCCGGCGCAACCCTCTGGCATTTCGCTATCCTGACCAGCCATATGCACATGGCCTGGATGCGCCAGATCGGCGGCAGGCTGGAAAGCCGCTATCGCTATTCGATCGGCCTAGTTTATAATAATTTCCCTTGGCCCGAAGCCACCCCGGCCCAGCGCGCCAAGATCGAAAACCTCGCCCAAGCCGTCCTCGACGCCCGCGCCCTGCCCCGCAACGCAACATCGACCCTGGCCGATCTCTACGACCCCGACACCATGCCCGCGCAATTGCGCAAGGCGCATCATGATCTCGATCTCGCAATCGACCGACTCTATCGCAAGACCGCGTTCGGGTCCGACCGCGAACGGGTGGAATATCTCTTCACCCTCTACCAGCGGCTAATCGACCCGCTCCACAATGTAAAAAACCGCCGCATAGTCCGCCAGCCACTGTCGCTTTAAGTCGCCAAGCCATGGCATCGGGGTTGTATGGCTTGATCATGCTATCCGTGCTCGTTCCCCATCCCGTAGCGACTGGCCAGCGGTTTCCGGCATGAAACGCAGCGCGATCAGTCCCACGACACAGGCCAGCATCATGTAGAAAGCGGGCATGAGTTCGTTGCCGGTGAGGCCAATGAGGCTGCTGCCGATGGCAGGCGCCGTGCCCCCGAAAATGGATGTCGCGACATTATAGGCAATGGCAAAGCCCGCAAAGCGGACGGACGTCGGAAACAAGGCGGGGAAAGTCGCCGAGATCGTTGCGAGCTGCGGCACATAGAGCAGGCCCAACAGGGCAAAGCCGACCACAGCCCCGACGAAACCCGTCGCCATCAGCAGATAGGCGGGCACCACCAGCAGGAACAGGCCGATAAGCGAGAAGCGCCACAGCGGCTTGCGGCCGACCCGGTCGGACAGCGCCCCGGCGAAGGGCAGCAGCACCATCATGAACATCATGCCGATGATCGGCACGATTAGCGCTTCATTGGCGGACAGGCCCAACCGACGCTGCAGATAGGTCGGCATGTAGCTCAAGAGCGTATAGTTGACGATGTTGAGCGCGGTGACCAGCCCTCCCATCACCAGCAAGGTGCGCCAATGGCCCGTTATCAGCGCGCCGAGCGTCGGCGAAGCCGTCTTGGCCCCTTGCGCGGCCTGTTCGGCCTCCAGAAAGACCGGCGTGTCCTCCATCTTCGATCGCAGATACATGCCGACCAGACCCATGGGACCAGCCACCATGAAGGGAACGCGCCAGCCCCAATCATACATGGCGGCGTCGCCCAGCATCAGCGAGAAGCCGAGCATCAGCAGCGCGCCCAATGAGAAGCCCGCCAATGTTCCAAATTCCAGGAAACTGCCGCAAAAGCCGCGTTTGTCGTCGGGCGCATATTCGGCCATGAAGGTCGCCGCACCGCCATATTCGCCGCCGGTGGAAAAGCCCTGCACCATCCGCAACAGGATCAGCAGCGTTGGTGCCCAAAAGCCGATCGTCGCATAATCGGGGATCAGGCCGACGCACACCGTCGCACCCGACATCATCAATATGGTGAGCGCCAATACGGACTTGCGCCCCATCCGGTCCCCTAGCGGCCCCCAGAACAGGCCGCCAAGTGGGCGCACCAGGAAGGAGATGGCAAAGGTCGCCAGCGCGAACAGCACCGCCTCCTCCGTGTTACCGGGAAACAGCGCGGCGGAGATATAGGTCACGCCATAGGCATAGATGCCATAGTCGAACCATTCGGTGGCATTGCCCATGGCGGACGCACTGATTGCCCGGCGCAAGGTGGTCCGATCGACGGCGGGTTGGAGCGGGGCAGGAGGATGGGGCGCGGGCATGGATCTATCCTGAAAGGGGGAGCGGCGATCGGTCGGCCGGTTCGCCTTCGTCGGGCGCACTCTGTTCCGGGGCATGGGGATCGAGCATCGCGGCCACTGGCGTGGTGCGGGGCAGGATCTGGTAGCTTTGCTGGTCGTCGCCCGGCACCGGCAGGGACGATGCCTGACGCCAGAGGCCAAAGACCAGCGTGCCACCCGCAACGGCGGCGATGAAGAGGAACAGCCCGCTCGCACCGAACAGCGTCATTGCCGCCGCCGCGCCGGTCGGGCCCAATGCTGCGCCGATCGAATAGAGCAGCACCAGTGCGCCACTGGCGGCGACGCGGGCGGCCGGGTCCAGCCGGTCATTGGTGTGGGCGACGCAAAGCGGATAGAGCGCGAAGCTGAGGCCACCGAACAGGCCGCCGAGCGTCAGCAAGGGCAGGCCCATGCCGTCGACCATGGTCAGCGCGAGGCAGACGGCCATGGTCGCGCCGAAGCTGGTGACGATGACCCGGCGGCGATCGAACCGATCCGACAGCCGCCCCAGCGGCCATTGCAGCGCGACCCCGCCCAAAATGACGATGCTCATGAAACTGGCAGTCTGGGACAGGTCCAGTCCCAGCCGTCGGACATGCACGGCGGCGAGGCCGTAGAAAGCGCCCAGCATCAGCCCGGTGGTCATTGCGCCGACGAAGCCCAGCGGCGACGAAGCATAGAGCTGCCGCATCGTACAAGGAGCATTCTGCCCCGGTAGTGGCGCGGCGATGCGGGTGAGGACGACCGGGATGACGGCCAGCGAAATGAGGATGGAGGCGATCAGGAAGGGGATGGACGGGGTGCGCCCGAAATTGAGCAGAAATTGCCCCAGCGCCTGCCCCGAATAGAGGGCGATCATATAGCCCGCCAAAATGCTGCCCCGCGTGTCCGGTTCCGCCCGCTCGTTCAGCCAGCTTTCCAGGCATATGAACACGCCCGCCACGCACAGCCCGTCGATGAACCGCAACGATGCCCAGAACAGCACATTCTGGAACAACGCATAAGCCAGCGTGCTGGCCGACAGCAGCGACACGAAGGCGGCAAAGGCGCGTATATGTCCGACTCGCTGTACGACAGGCGCAGCGCGCAGAGCGCCGACGGTCAGTCCGGCGAAATAGGCAGTCGCCACCGCGCCGATCATCAGCGTGCCGCTGCCCCCCCGTTCCAGCCGCAGGCTGATCAGGGTGGACAGAAAGCCGCTGCCCGCCATCAGCATGAAGATGGCGGCCAACAGGCTGCGAACCGGGAGTATCGATGACAGCATGCGGAAAGCGGCGGCTTAGGCTGCCTGACGCCCTTCGCCCTGATCGGCCACATCCTCGATCAGCCGCTGGTGCAGGACACGCACGGCGGTATCGAAATTCGCGCAATCGATGATGAATTGAATGTCCACATTGCGAATCTGATGCTGCATCGCGATCATGTCGATATCGGCTGCCGCCAGCGCGTCGAGCGCATCGGGCACCAGTCCGGGCCGCGATATGTCGCTGCCGATCACCGACACCATGGCCACAGGCTGCGCGGAGATGGCGGCATCGGGATAGAGCGATTGCAGGTCGGCCATGATCCGCTTCACCGTCGCCGCGTCGATCGACAGATAGTGGGTGATCGTGTTGGCGTTGGAGGATTTGCTGACGATCCACGCGCCATGGCGGGTCAGCGCATCGAGGATCGCGGCATCATAGCCCTTCTCCCCGACCATATCCTGCTCGAAGAACTGGAGCGCCTGCATCGATCGCACACCGGTGATGATTTCGACGCGTGGCGTGTCGGACACATAATCGCCGCAGATCAGCGTCCCTTCATCTTCGCGATCGAACGTGTTGCGGACGCGCAGCGGGATGCTGGTCTGGCGCAGGCCACGGCCCGCGCGGGGATGGATCGCCTCCATACCCAGATTGGCGAGTTGATCGGCCACGTCATAATTGGTGCGGCCGATCTTGCGCGCCGCGGCCTCCCCGACCAGGCGGGGGTCGGCGCTCGACAGGTGAAATTCCTTGTGAATGATCGCTTCGCGGGCGTGGGTCAGCACCGCGATCCGCGAGAAGGTCATTTCCGAATAGCCCCGCGCATAGCGCCGCACCATGCCTTCGCGGCATCCGGCATAGCCCGTGACGATCGGCATCGTATGGCGCAGGTCGATGGGCGCCAGCGCCTCCTCGATCCGCTCGTCCAGGCTGCGCAAATCATCCTGGTCCCACAGCGTCAGGTCGACGAACGCCGCATTGATTCCACGATCGCGCAACAACAGCGCAGTGCTGTGCGCACTATGCGCCTCGCCGAGCCCCGCCAGCAATTCGCGTACCGTCAGCAACTGTTCCTTGACGCAGAAGCGGCCATGGCTGCGCAACCGGCCGAGATCCGCAAGGCAATCCTGCACCGCCGCGATCCGCAGATCGACAAAGGCATTGGCCTCCTCCAGGCTGGCGGTGCGCGCGAACATCTCGCCATTGCGATCGTGCATCGCCTCGCGCACCTTGGCCATCGCCTCAAGCCAGCCGTCCGCCCCATCATCGGCGATGAAGCGGCCACAGACGCCCGGCACGCCGGATTTCTTATGCTCCAGCAGCAGGTCGGTCATGCCCGCATAGGCGGATACGACGAAGATGCGGTTGTAGAGATCGTCGCCGCTGCGGCCTGCGATCAGGACATTGTCGAACAGGCTGGCCGTGGCCGCCATCGATGTGCCGCCGATTTTCTCGACGCTATGCAGGCCGCTCATGCCATCACCTCCGCAACCAGATCGCCATGACAGACCCTGATCGCTTCCGCCTCTCGTGCCGCAATGAAGGACGGGCGCGGCGTCGCGGGGCCGAAGGGGGCGACCAGCTGATTGGACATGGCATTATAGACCATGAAGGCGTTGGCGCGGGGAAAGGGCGTGATATTGCCGTTCGATCCGTGCATCAGGTTGCAATCGAACAGGATGACCGTGCCCGGCTTGCCCGTCGGCGCAACGATACCATGCTTGTGCGCAAGGTCGGCCAAGCTGTCCTCATCGGGGACGCCATATTCCTGCTTCTTGAGCGACATTTTATAATGGTCGTCGGGCGTTTCACCCACGCAGGTCAAAAAGCTGCGGTGCGATCCGGGGATCAGCATCAACGGGCCGTTATGCGGGGTGTTATCCGCCAGCAGGACCGACATGGACAGGGCGCGCATGCGCGGCATCCCGTCTTCCACATGCCAGGTCTCGAAATCCGAATGCCAGTAGAATTCCTTGCCCTGGAACCCCGGCTTATAGTTGAGGCGCGACTGGTGAAGATAGACTTCGTCATTCAACAGGAAGCGGGCGACGTCGGCGAGCCGGGCGTCGGCCGCCAGCCGGTGCATGACGCGGCTCTGGCTGTGAATTTCGAAGATCGAGCGGATTTCACCGCCACCCGGTTCGGTGATCACGGTGTCGCCATCCAGCGCATCGGGATCGGCCAGCAGGGAACCAGCCTCTTGTTGCAGGAAGGCGACTTCCTGCGCGGAGAAGATATCCTCCAGCACGAGATAGCCGTCGCGCTCGAACTGCGCGGCCTGCGCTTTGGAGAGCGGTGCCGCCTCGCTCCAGTCACTATGGACGACCGGATCGAGACGGGGCAGGAATTGCGGTTCCGCCATTTGGCGGGATGGGTAGATGTCTGTCATGGGACTCCCCCTTTCTTTATGATTTCAAGACGTCAGTTCGGCCGTGCGGACCATGTCGGCCTCTGCGGGATAGGCGCCATTCTCATCATGCACTTCGCGGCCGGTAACCGGCGGGTTGAAGACGCAGACGGTCAGGATGTCGGTTTCGGGGCGCACGATATGGCGATCATGATCGTTGAGCGCATACATGGTGCCTGCGGCCAACTGGTGGGTTTCCCCCGTGCCCAAATCCTCGATCGTGCCCTTGCCCTTGAGCACCAGCACGGCTTCGAGATGATTTTGATAATGCATCTTCAGCTCTTTGCCGGCGTACATGGTGGTGACATGGTATGAGAAACCCATGCCGTCATCCTTGAGCAGCAGGCGGGCGCTTTCCCAGCCGTCGGATTTGACGTTATGGTCGGACTTGCGAATGTCGGTCAGTTTACGGACGATCATGCGATATCTCCTTATTCCGCCGCCACGCCAAAGGAGGCGGCAAGCGTCTCGCGCACGCTGGTTTCCAGTATGTCGAGACCGGCCGAAAGGACGGCGTCGTCGATGATGAGCGGGGCGAGCACCTTGACGATTTCGTCATGGGGGCCGCTCGTTTCGATGATGAGGCCGCGCGCGAAGCAGGCTGCGGTAATGACGGACGCAATCTCGCCCGACCCGACGTCGATGCCGCGCATCATGCCGCGCCCGCGCGTGGTCAGCCCATGTTCGCGGGCCATCTTGTCGAGGCGGCTTTCCAGCAGCGTGCCGCGACGGCGCACATCGGCGGCGAAGCTGTCATTGCTCCAAAAATGGCGCAAGGCGGCCGTCGCCGTGACGAAGGCATGATTGTTGCCGCGGAAGGTGCCATTATGCTCGCCCGGCGACCATTGGTCGAGTTCGGCGCGGAACAGCGTGAGCGCAAAGGGCAAGCCCATACCCGACAGTGACTTGGCCAGCGTGACGATATCGGGCGTGAAACCCATATCCTCGAAGCTGAAAAAGCCACCGGTGCGGCCGCAGCCGGCTTGAATATCATCCACGATCAACAGGGCACCATGCCGCTTGGCGATTGCGGCAATCTTGCGCAGCCAGGCCGGCGACGCGGCGTTGAGACCGCCTTCGCCCTGCACGGTTTCCACCAGGATGGCGGCGGGTGCATCCAGGCCGCTGGAAGGGTCGGACAGCCGCTGTTCCAAAAGGTCGGCGGTATCGACGTCGGGGCCGTGATAGCCGTCATAGGGTTCGTGGCTGACATGGCTGAGCGGCACGCCCGCACCACCGCGCTTGGCGGCATTGCCGGTGCAGGCGAGCGCGCCCAACGTCATGCCGTGGAAGCCGTTGGTGAAGGCGATCACCATTTCGCGGCCGGTAATCTTGCGCGCCAGTTTGATCGCGGCTTCCACCGCATTGGTGCCGGTCGGTCCCGTGAACATCGCGCGATAATTCAACTTGCGCGGCTGGAGGATCACCTCCTCGAAAGCTTCCAGAAAGGCCGCCTTGGCATCGGTATGCAGGTCCAGGCCATGGGTGATGCCGTCGGCCATGATATAGTCGAGCAGCGCCTGCTTGAGGATCGGGTGGTTATGCCCGTAATTTAGCGTCGAGCAGCCCGACAGGAAGTCGAGATAACGCCCCCCCTGATTATCGTGCATCCAGACATTCTCGGCGCGGTGAAACTGGCGCGGCATCGACCGGGCATAGCTGCGGACGATCGATTCCCGGCGCTCGTAAATGCCGGTATCGGGAATGATCTGGGTCGGTTTGGGGGTCATTGTCATGGGGGAAAGTCTCCGAATATCTATGGGCTGGCTTAGGAAGAAAGGGCGAAGGGGCCGATCGTCGCTTGCCACTCGGTTTCATGCGCGCCGGCGAAATGAGCGTCGCGCTCGAACAGCGGGGCTTTGGTCAACTCAGCGCCTAGACGCCGGGCGATCCCATCGAACAGCGCCCAGGAGGCGGCATTGTCCGGGGTCACCGTGGTGATCAGGTGCGTGACGCCAATGGCCGATGGGCGGTCCAGCAAGGCGGCGATCATGCGCTGCGCCAGCTTTTCGCCGCGAGCCTCCGCAGCGACGGCGACCTGCCATATGAAGAAGCAACCGGGGTCGGCGGGCAGGCGATAGCCCGATACCCAGCCGACGATCTGGCCGTCGCGTTCGGCGACGATGCAGCTATCGGCGAAATGCGTGCATTGCAGCAGGTTGCAATAGGCCGAATTGCCATCGAGTGGCGGGCAGGCGGCGATCAGCGCGGTGATGGCAGGGCCGTCCTGCGCCACCGGCATACGGAAATTCATAACTCGTCCAGTCTCATTCTCAGGGCGCGCAAAATTCCGTGGCGACAGGACCGTCGCATCGGTTTCACGATCAAATATGATTAGTCTCCCAAAGTATTTAACTATCTGGGCGAATCCCTTCGCCTCTGTTGCTGCGGCGCAATATATACATATGAACGCGAAATTTTCAACCCTTTGGCCGCAATGACTTCTCTGTCCGCCGTTTCGGCCTTGCATTATCCTTCATTATATAAAGGAAAATGACATTGGCATGGCACTGCGCAAACGGATAGCTATCAGCCATGGAATCCGACCTTTCGAACCCCACTCTCCAGGCGCTTCGCCGCATTCTGCGCGCGACCGAAATCGGCAGTCGCAAGCTGGCGACGACCACAGGGCTGACCCCCTCCCAGATGCTGGTCTTGCGCGAAATTGAGGGGCGCGATCAGGCGACGCCGAGCGCCATTGCGTCCGCTTTGAAATTCAGTCAGGCGACGATCACCAATGTCGTTGATCGGCTCGTGCTATCGGGCCTGGTAACGCGCGAACGCAGCGATCGCGACAAGCGCCAGATCATGCTCCATGCAACGGCGGCGGGACGGGATGCACTGGCCTGCGCGCCCGACTTGCTGCAGTCCCAATTCACTGACCGCTTCGCGTCGCTCGCCGCCTGGGAACAGGCGATGATCCTCGCCTCGCTGGAGAAATTGAGCGTCATTCTGGGCGCGCAGGACATGGATGTCGCGCCGCTGCTAGACAGTGGTGCTATCGATCGGTCAGGGCCGGTTGCGATCTAGGCCATTAAGCCTGTTTGAATAATCCGATGCCGCCAGAGGCGGAACCGGATTACTTACCCGGCGCGCGATAGGGGATGAAATCGCCCAGGGCGCAAGCGCCGCTGGTCATCCCGGTCTGTAGGTTGGCAGTCGTGGTCATGTCGCCGCGGCAGAGTTGCGAGCCGAAGCTGCGCACGATCAAGGTGTCGCCATAGACGAGGCCGCTGCAACTGCCGATCAATTCATTCTTGTAGATCAGCCGGTTGCTCACTCGATAGAGCAGCACATTATTGCTGATGACGGTCAGATTGGTCTGTGGTGCGCGGTTGATGCAACTCGTCTTCTCGCCGGCGACCTTGCCTTCCAAGGCCTTCTCCAGCTTTGCCGCCTGCTTTTGCGTCAGCGGTGTGGGCGTATAGCTGCCGGTGCAGCCCGCCAGCAGGAGCGGTATCATCCCTATCCATGCGCGCATCGCGACTCTCCCTTGTCGATCTTTACCCTGACGACGGCACCATAGCGCAAAGACCGTCAGGCCGCGTCCTTTGCCGCGCGGCGCTCGGCCAATTGCGCCACGTCGCGCGCGCGCATGAAGATATTGGTCGCGCGCTCCAGCCCGATCGTCGTCGGCACCGTCGCTTCGTCCCGCGCCCGCAGCGCTTCGACGGCTGCAACCCGCTCGACCAGCGCCGCATTGTCCGGCTCCACCGTCAGCGCGAACCGGCCATTGGAGAGCGTATATTCATGCGCGCAATAGACGGCCGTGTCCTCCGGCAATTCCGCGAGGCGTTGCAGATTGGCGAACATCTGCGCCGCCGTCCCCTCGAACAATCGGCCGCAGCCCATGGCGAACAGCGTATCGCCAACGAAGGCCATCTGCGCGTCGGCCAGATGATAGGCGATATGCCCCGCCGTATGGGCTGGGACCGCCATCACGGTCGCGACATGATCACCGATACGCACGCTATCGCCTTCACCGACCAGGCGATCGAGCGTCGCGATCTTCTCCGCCTCGGCCGCGGGTCCGGTGATGACGCAGCCAGTCGCAGCCTTGATCGCCGCATTGCCGCCGACATGGTCGCCATGCCAATGGGTGTTCCATATCTGGCCGATGGTCCATCCCCGCGCGGCCGCCGCCTCCAGCACCGGCTCGGCCACGGCCGGGTCGATCACGACCGTCTCGCCGCTCGTCGGGTCATGGAGTAGCCAGACATAATTGTCAGATAGAGCCGGGATGCGGGCAACCTCCAACATCGGGCTCACCATTGCCCGACATTGGGCATCGACACCCAAGGTTCCGCCGGGTCGAGCCGCCCATCCTGCAGCAATTCGACCGAAATGCCATCGGGCGTGCGGACGAAGGCCATATGCCCGTCCCGCGGCGGCCGGTTGATCGTCACGCCCGCATCCAGGAAGCGCTGGCACGTCTCATAGATATTCTCGACCCGATAGGCGATATGGCCGAAATTGCGTCCGCCATCATAGATTTCGGCGGGGCTGCCATCCTCCGGCGGCCAATTATAGGTCAGTTCGACCTGCGCATCCTCATCCCCCGGTGCGGCGAGATAGACGAGCGTGAAGCGCCCCTGTTCGCTGTCGAACCGCTTGACCTCTTTCAATCCCAGCAGGTCGAAAAAGGCGATCGTCTTTTCGACGTCACGGACGCGGATCATGCTATGCAAGAATTTGGGCAAGTCTTTCTCCATTCGTCGCTATAAAGCAACGGTTCATCTGGGGGAGGGCAAGGATGCTCCCAAGATAAGGTCGCGCATCAACGCAGGGAAGAGGCAAGCATATGACATGGGACATGCGGGACAAGATAATGTTGGGCAGCGCCGCGCTGCTGGCGTTGGGGGTCGTTGGCGGCGGCTATCTTCTGGGAGACGGACTGCGGCGCGCCAAGGCGGCGGATCGCTCGGTCACGGTGCGCGGCCTGGCGGAAAAGGATGTCACGGCGGACCTCGCCACTTGGTCGATCAGCTATTCGGCGACTGGCTTCGACCTGCCGACCGTGCGCGCGGAAATCGACAATAATACCAAGGAATTGCAGGCCTATTTCACGGACCTCGGCTTCAAGCCTGCCGAACTGACCCCGACTGGCGCCGGGGTGAACCAATATCTCAACAATGGCGTCAACAATATCACCGTGACCCAGCGGATGTTGCTCCGCACGACTGACATCGCCCGCGCCCAGCGCGCCGTCGCGCAGCAGTTCGACCTCGTCCGGCGGGGCGTCACGCTGCAGGAAGGGTCGGGCATGCGCTACAGCTTCACCAAGCTGAACGACGTCAAGCCGCAAATGGTGGCCGCCGCGACCAAGGACGCCCGCGCCGCCGCCGAACAATTCGCGAAGGATGCAGCTTCCGGCGTCGGCGGGATCAAGAGCGCCACGCAGGGCTATTTCTCGATCGACGCGCGCGATGGCGAAGGCGGCGACGGGTCGAGCGACACGCCCTATAAGAAAGTGCGCGTCGTCACGACCGTCGACTTCTACCTGAAATAGCGGGCCTTAATCGCGGCGGTCGTCGCCAATCACGGCGCCCGCCGCGCCACCGATAATCGCGCCTTCGGTCGTGCCGAGGCCGGTCGCGCTGCCGACGACTGCGCCGCCGGTGCCGCCGATCAATCCGCCCGCCGTCGCGCCGCGCGAACAGGCCGTGGTCGCCATCGCGCCTGCGAGCAACAGGCCGATCGCAGCGATATTCTTCACATTGGGGGTCATCATCTCATCTCCGTTTCGGTGGTCCCGCTATACCCATGCGAACGGACCGAACCGGAAAGCGGTTCCGTGACAAAGTCTTGCTGGACGGCCTTAGCCCGCAGGCTTGGCTACAGGTAAACGGGACAGATTATCCGCCGCCGCCTTGCCCGCTGCGGCGTCCGGCGCCAGGCGCACAGCCCGCTGCCAGGCGGATCGGGCGATATCCTCATGATCGGTCAGGATCGCGATATTGCCCTCCTCCAGCGCCACCGACGCATCGTCGGGCGAGAGCTGCACGGCGCGCGCGATATGCGCTTGGGCCAGACTCATTTCGCCGGACCGGCGCGCCAGCGTTGCCGACAACAGCCAGCCGAGCGGGTCTTTGGGTGCCTGGGTCAGCGCCACATCGATCGAATCGCGCGCCGCCTCCGTCTCGCCCAGTGCGACCAAGGCCCGCGCCCGATCGAGATGCACCTCGCCCTTTTCCAGCCCGTCGGGTAGACCGCGCGCTAAGGCCGCATCGAAATCTCCGCGCGCCTTGGCGGCATCCCCGCTGGCGAGCGCGGCATTGCCCGCCTGCGCCCACAGCCGCGCGCTTTGCACCATCTCGCCGCTCCGTTCAGCCTCTTCCGCAGCCTGCTGAAAGGCGATGATCGCGGGCGACCAGCGTTCGGCGCGCGCGAAGGCAAAGCCCATGCAGTGGCGCGCATAGAAGCCCCCGCCGTCGATCCGCCATTTTTCGGCAAAGGCGACCCCGGCGGTGGGATCTTCAAGCGCTTGGTCGAGACAGGCCTGGAAAGGCGCAGCGAATTTCGCGGGCACGGGAATTTTGCCGTCCTCCCGCGCGGGCGTGCTGGGCAGCGGCGCAGCGGCGACGCTGGCGGCGGCTTCCTGCTTCTCTTTGCGGCTGCGATTCATCACGGCCTCAATCTCAGGATCATAGGCCTGGGCCAACAGCATCAGGGGCAAGAGCGGCATCAATGGCTGTCCAACAGGCTGGCGACGGTGCGGATCAACAAGGCGATGTCGCCGTCGCGGGAAAGGCGATGGTCGCCGTCCTTAATCAGCAGCGTCTGCACATCCGATGAACGCAAACGGGCGGCCGCCTTCACCGCCACATACCAGGGCACGTCCTTGTCCTGCTGCCCGTGGAGCAGCCGTACCGGGCAATCAATGCCGATCTCGCCCTCCAATAGCCGCAACGCCTGACCCGACTGCCAAAAGGCCAGCGTCGTGACATAAGGATCGTCGCTATAGGCCGACGGCTCCTCGATCCGCCCCTCGGTCGCCAGCAGCGCCTTGTCGGCGTCGGTAAAGCCCCATTCGGTGAAATCGGGCGCGGCCGCGATGCCGACGATCCCCACAACCCGGCCGGGCCGGGCCAGCGCCACCAGTAGCGCGAGCCAGCCGCCCATCGACGATCCGACGAGCAGGACCGGTCCCTCGATCAGGCTATCCATCACCCACAGCACGTCATCGCGCCAACTGGCCAGCGTGCCATCGGCAAAACGTCCTTCGCTCGACCCGTTGCCCGCATAGTCCATCCGCACGATGGCCCGCCCTTGGCGCGCCGCCCATTGATCGAGCGCGACCGCCTTGCTGCCCTCCATGTCGGACATATAGCCCGGCAGGAAGAGGATGGTCGGCCCCGCCCCCGCCCGCGGGCGGCAGGCGAGACGCAGTCCATCGGGGCGGGCGAACAGGGTGATCGGGGTGGAATCGGGGTGGGTCATAGCGCCGTCATCCCCTCCGCTGGCGCACCCGTCCACCCCCGGCGCGCGATTTTGCAAAGAGGCATGAAATAATCCGCAACATGCGTTGACAGCTTTGGAGGCAGCGGCTAGTTGCGCGCTCCTACCCCGTGCCCAGATGGCGGAATTGGTAGACGCACCAGCTTCAGGTGCTGGCGATCGCAAGGTCGTGGAGGTTCGAGTCCTCTTCTGGGCACCATTTGTTCTTCCGGACCAGTCCGCAGAGATCGAAAAACCGCTGAATTCAGCGGTTTTTTTGTGTCTGGCGTCCATCGGCTTCCGCTCGTGGATTTGGGAATTCAGGGTAGCTGAGGGTATCTTTGCGGGTATCGGCCAACAGGGCCGCAGGAGATACCCTCATGGCACTTTCATCCCTCGCATTGTCCAAGGCAAAGCCGAGAGACAAGCCCTACAAGCTCGCGGACGGGCATGGTCTCTATCTGTTGGTGACGCCACAAGGCGGTCGCTACTGGCGCATGAATTATCGCTTCGATGGCAAAGCCAAAACGATGGCGATGGGTGTCTTCCCATTGATCACCTTGGCGGAGGCGCGAGAGAAAAGAGAGGAAGCCCGCAAACTCTTGGCGGCCGGCTCGGATCCCACCGCAATGCGAAAGGAAATTGAAGCCCAGGAAGCCTTCGAGGCGACCACTGGTTTTCGCACCGTTGCCGAGGAGTGGCTCGCCAAGCGAGAACGGGAAGGACTTGGGGATGTCACCATCGGCAAGATTAAATGGCTTCTCGAATTTGCCTACCCCAGCCTCGGCGATCGCAAGATGAGCGAGATCACCAGCATGGAACTCCTTGCTGTCTTGCGGGAGGTCGAAGGGCGAGGCCGACATGAAACTGCCAGACGACTGAGGAGCGTCTGCGGCAGAGTATTTCGTTATGCAATCGCAACGGGAAGAGCGGAGCATGATCTCTCCGCCAATCTTCGCGACGCTCTGACTACACCAAAGGTGAAGCATCTGGCTGCCATCACCAACAACCAGCAAGTCGGGCCGCTGATGCGTGCGATTGATGGTTTTGACGGTCACGCGGTGACGAGAGCCGCCTTGCGGTTGGCTCCGCATGTTTTTGTCGTCCGTCCTGGCGAATTGCGCCATGCCGAATGGTTGGAGGTCGATTTCGACAAGGCGTTATGGTCGATTCCGGCGGAAAAAATGAAGATGCGGCGCCCACATCGCGTCCCGCTTTCGAGGCAATCCCTTGCCATCCTGTCTTCCATCAGGGAGGTAACCGGGACAGGTAAATATGTGTTTCCCGGCTTCCAATCCATAAAGCGGCCCATGTCCGAAAATGCGTTGAACGGCGCCCTTCGAAGGTTGGGCTATTCAGGCGATGAAATGACGAGTCACGGCTTTCGAGCCATGGCGAGCACATTGCTCAACGAGATGGGCAAGTGGCATCCCGATGCAATCGAACGCCAGTTGGCGCACGCTGAGGCGGACGCGGTTAGGCGCGCTTATGCGCGCGGAGAATATTGGGATGAGCGAGTTGCGATGATGCAGGCTTGGTCGGACTATCTGGATGGCTCTGCCAGAAGTTAGGGAAGCACCACCTTATGGTCGAGTCCCGAGTTAAACCTGCTTTGTCCAAGGAGCATGGAACGAGCGGGAGACGATGATGCAATATTGAAACGACTGTTTTGGCCTGCTCCCGGCGGCTGAAAGGGTAAGAAAACCGAGGTTAGATCGGCGTTATCGTGACAGACAGTGCTGAACGGCGTATGCGAATAAACGCATAATCGGCGCTTTTGCGAATGGCTCATTGAAAGTTGATATTGCCATTTGGCATTATTTCTCTATATAATGCCAAATGGAGATGCTTTATGACGATGTTGCAACCCATTGAGACGGTTCCAGCTCCGTTTCGGCCTGAGCCTGTCACGCAGGATGAAGGCGGCGCGATGTTTCGTGCGGCCGTCAATCTTTTCGCCAAGTGGGGCGTTACGGACGAGCAGGCCGCTATGCTGACCGATATGCCTTTGCGCAGCTTCCGTCGCTGGAAGGCTGAAGGACCAGGCCGCATCTCGCGTGACGGCCTTGCGCGCTTGTCCAACCTCATGGGCATTCATAAGGCCTTGCGAATCATCTTTCAGGAGCCGCAGCGCGGCTATGACTGGATCAAGGTGTCCAACGCCGCTTTCGATGGCGCAAGCGCGCTGGCGGTCATGCTAGGCGGCGAATTGACCGACATCATGCGGGTGCGGCGCTATCTGGACGCGGAGCGCGGCGGCTGGTGACGGCGACTGATGGTCCGCCGGTCAACAGGGTCGAATGGGAGGGTGCAGTCAGGATCATCCGCAGCATCTATCCTCCCATCGATCTTTTCGAGGACATTGCGGACCCTGCCGACTGGCCGCTTCTCATCTCTGCCGAGCAAAAGACGAACTCCCGCATCATAACGTCGGTCGGCAATATCGATCTTGTCCCTCCGGCGCGACGGGTCGGCGGCGTAGGCGCCTCCTATCTCATGGCGTCATTCACCCATGTCAGTCCCGATCGACCAAGCCGGTTCTCCGCCGGACATCATGGCGTGCTCTATGTCGCGCGCAGCTACGAGACAGCGCTGTTCGAGACAATCCATCATCATTCGCGCTTCATGGCCCGAACGGCCGAGCCTGCCGGATGGACATCGCAGTTTCGGGAGATCATTCTGAAGGTCGATGCCGATTTGCATGATCTCAGAGCGGATGTAGGAGCATTGGGCCCTTGTCTCGATCCTGACAGCTACGAAGCAGCACAGCAGCTCGCCGCGACGCTGCGCCGGTCAGGCTCGGACGGTATTGCCTATCCAAGCGTCCGGCAGGCCGGGGGAGAATGCGTCGCGCTTTTCTATCCGGATTGCGCCTCAAGCCCGGTTCAGGGTCGGCATCTCGATTATCACTGGAACGGCGAACGGGTCGATCTTGTTCGGGATGCGGGAAGCGGCGCTGTGTTCAGGGTGGTAGAGGGCGCATGAGCGGAGCCGCCGCCAGATGAACGACGCCGCAAGCGATCGCCACGCGCAGGCGGCACGCCTGCTGAGCATGCATCCAGATTATCGGGTGCAGCGGCGCCTTGGCCCCGTCACCCATTTCCATGCAGCAAGTCCTGAGGCCTCCAGCCGTATCGGGGTTGCGATTGATGTGGAGACGACCGGGCTCGACCGAGAGACCGATCGGATCATCGAACTGGCGATCCAGCGTTTCCGGTTCGATGAGCGTGGACGAATCATCCAGGTCGGGGTGCCCCGGGTCTGGCGTGAAGATCCCGGCATGCCGATTGATCCGAAAATTACCAGCCTGACCGGTCTTGCCGATGCGGACGTTGCGGAGCAGCAGATCGACGAATCAGTCGCTATCGACATTCTCTCCTCCGCCGACATCATCGTCGCGCACAATGCCGCCTTCGACAGACCGTTCGTGGATCGTCGCTTGCCTGCCATCGCTGGCAAGCCCTGGGCCTGCTCGATGGCTGAGCTGGATTGGCTTGGGCTCGGATTCGAGGGGCGGGCCCTTGCCCATCTCGTTTCGCAATGCGGCTGGTTTTATGAAGGGCACAGGGCCGAAAATGACATCCTGGCGCTTCTGTACCTCCTCTCTCACGGTCTGCCGGACGGAGAGACGATCCTGGCAAAGCTGATCGCCTGCTCGGAACAGCAGACCTTCCGGGTGAACGCCATCGACGCGCCTTTCGATGGCAAGGACCGGCGGAAATCTCGTGGATATCGCTGGGATGCCAACATGCGCTTCTGGTGGAGGAGCATCGCAGAGCAGGACCGCGACGCTGAACGCGCCTGGCTGCTAAGCGACGTCTATGGCGGATATGGCGAACCCGCCTTCCTCCCCATCACCGCTTGTGAGCGGCATCGCTGAGCTTCCTGATCATCAGCAGCAAAAGGCATCGCATAAGGACCTGGAGCTTCTGGATCAGCCCAGCTGGTCTCTAATCTCGCTGTTATCATGCCGCCCAACGATCAAGCTCGGGAAACAACGGTACGGCAGGCGGCAAGCCGGGCTCTACCACATTCGCGTCGAACGTCGCGACAGTAAGCCATTCGACGCGCCACTCGACCCGGGCAGCATTGCCGTCGAATCGGACAATGCCAGCGCCGTCACGCGCTACCTCCCACCGACACTGCATGGCTTCATCATAATAGCCCATGAGCAAAGTGCCATCGCTCAAACCCACCAGAAACCGCTCATCTTCGTCATAGGGCACCGTCAGCACGGTCTCAACATCGCCAGACACCCGCAGGCGTACGCTATCTGGAATTGGGGTGATCGAAACGCACATCGCAAAATCCCTCTTTCCTACATGAGAACATATAGCGAACATATAGGGCAGGAAAGGAGTCGGCAATGGTGATAATCGATGGATCATTTCTACTTGGCATCGCGGCGGCGCTGACCAGCATCGCGACTTTATGGCGTAGTTTGAAAGGACGGAGATAAGGATCAGGGGCGGTCCGACCTCGCGTTCCAACGACGAGATCGGGCCGTCGCCGGTGCAGGCTGTCTTGTTTGGCGTGCCTGTTGCCCGATCATCTGGGTTCGAGCGCAACCGCGCCGTCACCGGCGCGTTCGATCCGTCCAAGGAGAGAATATATGACATATCGGCCTTCCGTGCCCCCAGGCAGCACGGCACCCTATCCCGCACACCCAGCACCGCATGCCGAAAGCATACAGGCAGAAGAGCTTTCGACCGATGCGAGAGAGGGCGAACAGGACGCCAAGATGTCCGGTCCAGCGAAAATCCTGGGTGCCGCGGTTGGGATCGGTTCCGCCGCTATTGTCGCGGCGCTGCTATACGCGCGGCAGCGAAAGGCGTGATGAAGGCTGACGTCGGCGTGACCCGGCCGCTGCACGGGTCAGGCCGTTTGATCGGGCTTTTTGTCGAGCAGCAGCCGCTCACCTTGTTTTTGAACGATCGCTTTAATCGGTCCAGACATGAGACTGAGCATGGCCGGCAATTGCAAGGTCACCCGCAGGCGAGCGTCTTCAGCATCTACCGTGCAGGGCACTTCGACGCCCATGGTCGCGACGGTCAGCGATAATTGATCCTGGCTGGGCCAGCTGTGGGTGACGGTGGCCGCGCCGCCTGGGATATGGGAGGCCAGCTTGCCTATACCCGCGGCCATGCGGCGCCTTGCTTCGTCGCGACCGAGATTATGCGGGATTTCGATAATTGTAGGTGTTGCCATTAATTGTGGACTCGCTGCCCGTGTGATGGTTGCGTTTTACCGCCCTCATCTCGGATTGTTTGTGTTGGCCCGCGCTCTCAGGGCAAATTCTGGCCGGTAGCTGACTGGCGGCTTACCGGCAGAGAAAAGGTGTTAGCGGCCTGTCCGCGGGCGGGCGCGGGACTGTCAGGATTTCCGTGTGCGGCCGGGCGGTTGATCATCAGGCCGCCATGGCTCTGATGAAACGTTCGCCGAAGATCACGGCAAATTGCGCCTTCGCCATGGTCCACTCACGTGGTGGCATCT
>Ga0209231_1000213_pt1 | contig 40665 bp, 50 predicted proteins | sample Deesub45470m_DNA_FD_188086 | JGI IMG/M metagenome (GOLD analysis project Ga0209231, IMG submission 188086) | Deep subsurface microbial communities from North Pacific Ocean - 450_OLKR46/470m Metagenome (SPAdes) (version 2) | ecosystem: Environmental > Terrestrial > Deep subsurface > Unclassified ... | reverse complement strand
TGTGGAGTTATCGCAGCAATGATCTGGATGAGGGCCCGCCTATTGTGGTGTTTGATTACCAGAGCAGCCGTTCCGGTCAGCATGCCAGAGACTTTCTGCATGGCTGGCAGGGCAGTTTGATGGTCGATGACTACGGCGGATACAAGAAGATGTTCGCCGCCGATGCCAAGTTTGCCGTCACCGAACTTGCCTGCTGGGCGCATGCCCGTCGTAAATTCTTTGACCTTCAAGTCAGCGGTGCACATCCACAGGCTGCGGAAGCGTTGCGGCGTATCGCCCAACTTTACGCTGTCGAAGCGGTGGCTCGCGAAATGGATCATGCGGCCCGTGGAGAACACCGCCAGCAAAACAGCCTGCAGATACTGGCGGACATGCATGAGTGGCTGATCCGCTTGCGTCTCGCAACGGCTGACGGCAGCGGACTGGCCCGTGCGATCGACTACAGCCTGCATCGTTGGCCCAGTCTGATTCGCTATGCGCAGACCGGCAATCTGCCTATCGACAATAACCCGGTGGAAAATGCGATTCGCCCGATTGCTTTGGGCAAGAAGAACTGGCTATTTGCCGGAAGTGAACGCGCCGGCAAGCGGGCGGCTGCGATACAAAGCCTGTTCGCCACGGCAAAACTCAACGGCATCGAGCCGTCAGCCTGGCTCAAAGATACGCTTGAAAAACTCCCCGTCTGGACCATGCGACGTATCGACGAACTGCTGCCTATCAAACCCGCTGCATAAACTGATTCAACTGAACAGATGGGACGGCTGGACGCTTACGATGGACACAGGGTATTCAGACAATGCCTGCTTGCAATGGCTGGTGAACTGACAGTCCGGCTTGCATTGCGCCCCCATCCGAATTTCGGGCATGGTGTTGTCCAGGATGTTGCGATGCGCTGCCAGCCATACGGGCACGCCAGGCAACAACGCCCTCACCTGTTCGGTTACATCTTCCTCAAGTAGGAGTTGTCCATAATCCCCATCTCCTGCATAGACGAAGCCTTTATCAACGTGCGACACGCTGACCTGCCTAACCCTTACGCCTGCACCTTCCAACACCCACAGTTGAACAGCGCAATCCATCAAATGATGATCTTTGACACTTCCAGAAGATTTAACTTCCACCATGCGCCAGCCATCATCAGTTGGCACGATGATGTCACAGCGCACCAGTGCACCGTAATACATAAAAGCAGCCTCAAATAACGGGACAGGTAGATTACTGCTCATCAATCGTGTCGCTTCTTCGACGGCCAAGTCGGGCTGCTTGATGTGTTCTATCAATATCCCGTTCAGATAGTTGAGCCTGGCCATGTTGCCTATCTCGATACCATTGGCAATGGTTAGCTCTGAGGTAGATGACGGCTCTGCCAATTCGGGGTGGTAGGTTTGCAGCCAAAGTCTTTTAGGACATCTGTGACCTGACAGGAGGCGAGATTTTGTGATGTAACGTGTCATGGTGTGATTGTAAGCTGGCAGCAGTTAAAGTGTAGCGTGTTCATTGGAGGTAGCATATTCTGATTGCGTTGATTGCCGTTACGCATTTTGTGCATACTCAAATTTCTTTACGCACGTTGTACATCTGCGCTGTCTTTTACTTTTTTCAGAGAAGATCAATGGTCAGAAAAAGTATTGCATGATGGGATCATCATCCAGCGGATGCGGTCTGCGCTTGATTTTTATGACGGGTCGCGGCGGTGGTAGGTCGAACACCAGTTCACAGTCAAAAGCATTGATTTCTTCCAGCCGTTCTACATAACCATATTGGCGGAAAAGGTGGATGATGCGTAAACCGGATATGCCATCAAGTTGCACTTCACGACCATATTTGTCGGTCAGTTCAAAACGGCGTTTGCTTCCGCCCTGCAGACTGACCTGTCGAGCACGGATTGGAAGCCGCTCATCCAGTTGTTTGAGTATGGTTTCATCAGGATTATTCATTTTCTGTTAATCCTTCCAGAAGTCTTTGAAGCGATCTGGCGATAGCTGTGTGTAACGCACGGTGTGCTGAATATTTTTGTGGCCCAGGTAGTGCTGGATAGCACGAGTGTCCTGACCGGCCTGTGCCAGCTTGTAGCCGCAGGCATGGCGCAGCATGTGCGGGTGAACAGGGAATGGCAGTTTGGCTTCCTTCCCTGCCCTCACCACGATTTTACGAATCGCATCGTCGGTCAGTGGCGCTTTGCGTTCACTGCTGAATACATAGGGCAACATGGGGTAGTCACGTTGCAACCGGCGCAAGGCGCGCAACTCCGGCCCGCGTACCGGATGGACACTAGCATTGCCTTGCTTCAGGCGATTGATGTGGATCAGACCTTGCTTGAGATCAACCTGATCCCAGCGCAAGCTGACCAATTCTGTGACGCGGAGGCCGTGGCGGTAGGCCAAAAGAATTAACGTCGCGTCACGGTGGCCGTGCCGACCTACTCTTCCGGCAGCCGCCATGAGCTGATCGACTTCATTTTCCGTAAGGTATTCCCGGCTGCGATAGTCCGAATTTTTGAGTCGGATAGGAACTTTCCGGTTTACAGTGTTTGGCGCATCCCGGCTGGGGAACTGCAAGACCGCATTGCTACGTGGTGACATAGGGTGGACTCTCCGTAAAAGGGGCTTTTTACGGAAAGTCTTGAAGACCTTCCCGTAATCAGCAGTTCACTCAATTTACCTAGGTCGGAGAATTTCCAAAGGAGTTTTTTTACTATTGAGCATCACAAAAAATGCCGCCCGAAGGCGGCATAATTTGCTTATTACATTAGAGTTATCTTTCTCGACTAGCTCTTAACAAGGCGGATAAACTTCCCGATAGAAATTGGCTACCAACGATCCTAGCGGCATTTTTCTTAAATCGTCAGAAACATTGTTTAGAACTGAAACAAATAATTCAAGCCGATCACCGTACGACACATTGGACGCCTTCTCCCAGCAGAAATAGTGAAACAGCTTACCTTTTTTCACCTTATTTCTATAATTTTCAATCAGCAAATGCCCGTGCGTAACTCCTGAATCTGCAGCTACGAATAACAACAAGCATGTGTTCGGTTCTGTCTGGCAAATGTTCAGGAAATCATTCCCGCTTATTCCGATCCCTCTTTCTGCATGGGCTTGGCTTGAGATGAGAATAGATATTACCAATAGTATTATTTTCAACACACGAAACTCCCTTCAATTTCGGTTAGTAAATGTATATCTCGTGTCACCACCCGCTACAAAATCACTTTCCAGGTGAATCACACTATTCATTTCTGCAATCTAACTGGCCCCATCCTGCGTGCCTGTGGCAGCAGGGGCGCTACTCGGCGCGGATGCCCCACCTACACTAAATAAAGGGATTGTGCCTTTCAGATGCCCGGTCTTTGAGTCCACTGTATTTGCTCCAAATGCAGCTCGAAGTACACATCCGGCACCAATGCACGTACCAACTGTTTTACCATTTTCATCTTTCACTGACGCGCATGCTGTAAGTCCGAAACTGGATATAAGAAGTACAAGCAGAACGATATTCTTTTTCATTATTTATCCCTTTATTTATTGAAAGACATACGACAATATATGTTGTGCGTCAACATATAATATCATTCTTCATTATTTGTTGAAGCACGACTATATCTGCCGTCACATTTATGGCAGCAGATTATGGCAACGGCAAAAAATATTCAGGGCAGCAAACTCGGAGTTACGCTAGGCGCGAACATTTCAGAGCGCCGAAAAAAGTTGGGGTGGACGCAAGCTGAACTGGCTGAACGCATCGGCGTGGATACTGAAACTGTCTCCCGTTTCGAACGCGGCAGTAACCTGCCATCTCTTCAGCGATTGGAAAAAATCGCTGAAACACTCAAGCTGCCTATGTATCGGTTGGTTGCTGCCTCATCCCCCAGAGCAGACGATCAGGCCTTTATCCTGGATGAATGGATTTCCGAACTTGCTCCCAAAGATCGGGAGTTTGCCTTGAATACGCTCAAGCAACTTTGCGTACACCTCGCGAGCGCTGCCAAGAAAGCCAAGGGGTAAGGTATAGGTTTATAGAAGCCTTCCCCGTTCAAGGCTGGTTCCAAAATCATCGATTTATCGTCCAATTATTCCCGGTAGCAACACTGCCCCGCTCGCAGCAGGTCAACTGCATCCCCTGCCCCCTTCGCCCAGTCCTCTTATACAAGGCGGATACCACGCCCAGTGTCCATTATGGACACGGTACATTTACTTGTTTCCAGCATATATAAAATCGCTTCGGGAATTTTTCGACCTAGGTAGATTTGCTCCAGTGACTACATAAAGGAGCAAAAAGTGCACGACCAGAAACCTCCCCAATCAACCTCATCCGCCTCTTCGGTGTCCATCCTAAAGCGTGTTAGCCGTTTCGACGCGCTGGACTGGATTACCGCCGCATTAGTCATTGCGACGCCAATTCTCATTGCCTACCGGCTGTTCTGGAACTAGGGGGCAATGATGAATCTTCTAAAAACCTTCACCTTACCCACCGACCTGCCTGATACCTATCTGGTTTACTGGACCAACAGTGCCGTACTCCCCAAGGGAGTTATTAAGGTTCGCATTCTGGCTCAACTTGAAGATCGCCAGATTGTGGCCGAGCTTGCCGCCATGCGTCACTTGCTGGCAGACAAAGGCGTAGTGGGTAAGACCATCGTAGGAAATGCCGGGACCAAACTCATCGTCTCATCTGGGGCTATCCGCAAACTGCAAGCCATGAAGTCGAACAAGTCCCACCTTGCTCCCTATGCAAACTTCTTGACCACCCGATTCGCCGGATGTCCGATCAGTGTGGACAAGGACACCGGCTGGTTTGATGGATTTATGCCTGACGTGATCGAGAATCTGCTGGTCAATGAACCATGCAGGGAAGCGCTGAGGATTGCGGGACTTGGTGATGTGTCTGTCACCCACCATGTTCTGGAGCGCATCGCTGATCGAATCCTATCTGCCACCGAAAATTCGGCACAGTCTGTCTGGAAGAAGCTGGTCGAACTTGCATCCGACTCATCAGTCCGCGAGGTATCCCGTAGAAGCCTATGGGCAGGCATAAAAAACAGTGGTCATGGAAAACATGAAGGACGTTACTTCCTCAACCCCCGGTACAACCTGATTCTCGTCATAACGGATAACCCGCGCGAAGGGAAACGTTTGGTCACCACCTACCGGGTCACGCAACATTTTCAGGCATTACCCAAGGCGGCCTAGGTGCCTCCTGTACAAAATCAATACTTACCAAGGAGAAAATCGTGACGACTAAACTCGACAAAATCGCTTTGCTGAGAGCACTCAAAAAACCTGCTATTACCCGGCAACAACTGGATCAGATCATTTCCAGAGCCCCCAAGATGACTAGCCCGCCAACATTAAGGCCACCGCTGCGTACCAGATTCTTGGGGTACTACAAGGAAACAACCGCGTTTCTGGCCGATACGATCGCGGTACTGCCAATTCTGGGAATTACCGTAAACATGGACAGCATCGCGGAATGGATGCACTTCTGGATGGTGTCATGAAATCAGTCAATCCGACATTACAGCTGCGCTATGACCATTCTGACCAGACTCGGATGATGAAGGATGTTCGCAAAAGGCGTTCACCCGAGTTGGGGTGGGATCAGATATATTTCGTTGGCCTCCGTATCGAGACGGGAAGAGATGTGCGCTATCACCATGCGTTGATCCTGGCAGATGACCATGACAGCTTTCTGGACGGGATAGCCGGAGAGTTTAATACGATCCTGAACCAGCCCAGGGTGACCTCAGCAAAAGAGATCACGCTGGTGTTCGTCCGCAGCCTGATGATTCTCGATTCAGATTTGCAGGCCGCCGCTGCATCGCAAAATATCACCCGCGACATCCAGGAAGAACTGACCAAGCGGAATGACAATCAGTATCTGGTCTACGGCATGGTCGGCAAATCAACGGTTTGTCTGGTCAAGTTACAAGCTGACAACGCACTGTTGGCTATTGACCAGGCGCGCAAGGCTGTCATGGCTAAATATCAGCAGGAGTTGTTATTGCTGGAGGTATGTCAGTTGCATCCGGTCACAGCAGAATGCTATGCCCTGTTTAATGCCGCAGCTGACCGGATCAAACCCCTGCTCAGCAATGACAGCTCTGAAAGTGTGTATGTGCTTTGAGCGTGGGCCTATTTTAAATCGACTCGCTCGCGCAATTCCTTGCCCGGCTTGAAATGCGGGGCATATTTTGCCGGCACCATGACCAAGGCCCCGGTTTTCGGATTACGTCCTTTGCGCGCAGGACGATGATTGATACCAAAGCTGCCGAAGCCTCTTACCTCGACTCGATTTCCATTGGACATGGCTTTGGACATTTCATCGATGATGATCCGCACAGCCAGATCGATGTCTTTGAGGGTGAGTTGAGGATGCTGCAAGGCAAGCTGTTCGATAAGTTCTGCACGGGTCATGTGAATGCGGCCTGTATGTTTTGCCGTTAGTTTTCTATTTAAACAGCGTGTTATTGCTGCTAATTATACAGGAGGACATGGAATGCTAGTTAAAGCTCTTGGCCGCATAGGCCGATTCATTCAGCGTGACGCCGTAGGCTTTTTTGCACCGCTGATTGCGTTGATCAGAGTTATAAGGAAGCCAAGACGGCGGTATCTCCGGCAGCTTCGAGCGATCTATCGCTATACCTTTGGCAAATAGCGAGTCTGGCCAATAGAAGCTGCCCGCCTGATGCAGGGTGTACAGCCGTTCGAAATCCAGGAAGCCTATATCATCCAGCTTCGATTGTATTGACTGCCTCACTTCGTTAATAAAAGTCGCCAGCTTGCCATACCAATCAAGTGCACGTTTGATTCGCATTCAATTGGATACGTAACGCGGCCGCTTCTTCGCTAAATTTCTTTGCTTCGGCACGCACATCGACCAGCTGCCCCTCGATTACTCTGCGTTGCACAACTTCGGCTTCAAGTCTTGCATTCGCAACAGCGGCAGCCTCATGCTGCTCGGCGGCTTGTTTTTGTGACAGTAACAATTCTACGCGTACTGCTGAAATTTCCGCCTCGATACGAGGCACAGCCTCCAAACGCAACTCAGCCTTGGCCAGTGCGATACGCGCAGATTCTGCTGCTTGTCGCTCTTTGACCAGGTCAGCAATGAGACGCGTCACTTCCGATTCAAGTTGCTGAACACGACCAGCATACGCTGAGCATTGATCCTGCAATGAAGATAGATCAGAAGCTTGCATCTCGATTTCAGCGGCCTGCCTTTCATTTTCAGCAATGATGGCAGATGCCTCGGCTTGCAGATCAGCAAGCTGCGTGGACGCGATCAACGTAGCCTCCTGCACCTTGGTCGCAATTTGATTACTGATCGCACGGACAATAGACATATCAAGCGTATCGTCAATAACCTGGCTTTGACGCATCTGACCACCCTGCCACTGCTGCATAAATTTGCACACCGTCGCCATGCTGCCAGAACCCAGCACCTCTCGCACCGCACGACTGGTTGGCTTGCCTCCTTGCGCTTTGATACTATCTGCTGCCGCTGCGACCTGTTCAAATGTGATCGTTGATTCGCGCGCCATAATAATCTCCTTTTTTTCGTTATGATACGTTACATTATTCATGTTATGATACGATATGTTATGAAATAAATCAATGTTTTACACCTGTCAGCGTGCATATCTTCCACAGGAATTTAAAAAGTTACATAACTACAATGGCTTGTGATTTATTGCCACAGTTGCTATGTCACAGTTGCTGAATTTCAAAAAAGTGGCAAATCAGATATGCTGTTTAGCATGAAGAGTCTTATGGGGATTGGCTGCGTTGTGTCGGTGAGGAAAGCCGGGAGTTTCTAAGGGAGTATCCGGCTGAGTTGTTGGTGACTGGGTCGAGATAAGGCAAGCTAATAGGTTAGTGAAGAGTTGGTTAGCGCCAATGCACTGGCACCTTGCTATTGTGATGGTGTGTTTAATTAAGGAAAACCGTGAATAAGTCTGTGTTGCGTATCCTCGTAATTCTTGGGGCATTGATACTGTCGTATTTGTGCGTTGTATTGGCCGCAAGCATTGGTCAGCTTGCTGATACAGCTGATCGCATCTACCTCGGCTTAGGTCAGCCTGTTTTCTGGATGCTAACGACGATCTTTTTGTTCTTTGCAGCATCACCTTTTATCCTTTACTTCAGGCTGCCTAAAGCACTCATTCCGCCAGCCGAAACCTCCGGCCCTAAGCACGATGAATATATTAATCAGTTGCGTAGCCGACTTACCAAGAATCGAAGACTAAAAGAAGTGCCACTCGAACGAACTGAGGATGTCATTTCTGCAATGACTGTTCTATCTAAGCATGCTGACGAGCTCATTAAACAGACTGCCAATACTGTATTCGTTGGAACGGCGGTCATGCAAAACGGTAGATTAGACGGGTTTATTACACTTCTCGCACAAGCAAAAATGGTTTGGGAAATTGCGATGCTTTACAACCAACGTCCATCTCCTCGACAAATGCTTTACCTGTACTCAAATGTTGCGGCAACAGCCTTTCTTGCACAAAGTATCGATGATATTGATTTTTCCGAACTTGTAACACCAATTGTTGTGTCTATCATTCCATCACTGAAAGGGGCTGTACCCGGCCTACAAGGTATCTCTCACTTACTGGCAAACAGCTTATCAAGCGGTGCTGCTAACGCAATGCTAACTCTCAGAGTGGGCTTTGTTACACGCCAATACTGCGAAGCTATCTCTACGCCTTCGCAACAGTTGGTACGGAAAAATGCGTCTGTAGCTGCATTAGCTATGATTGGTCAAATTACAAAAGACAATAGCATTCAGATCGTAAAAAAAACCTGGGGGGCTGTTGCAGATTTGGCAAGTGATGCAATTGGAGCAACTGTACAAGGGGTAAAAACGACTGCTGGCAAGATGTCTGATACAGCCGTGGCCGGTGCAAAAAATATTGGAAATGCATTCGGTTCAACAGTCGACAAGGTGTCAGATACAACGGTGGCTGGTGCCAAATCAGTGGGAAATGCACTTGAATCAACGGCACAAGGGGTAAAGCATGGGGCTCTGCTTGCAGCAACTTCAGCTGGCACGGGCGTTAAAGTTTTAGGTGGGGTGCTTGATTCATCTGTGCAAGGTATAAAGAATGGCGCAGGAAAAGCATCAGATTCAGCTCTTACAGGCGTAAAAGCAATCGGTGGCATGTTTGATTGACGGTTCAGGGCGTAAAAGCTGGTGCTGTTAAAATCACTTCTCGATCTAAAGTTGATTCGTGAACAAGGTTGGTTATCCATAACATAACAGGTGGCAGTTAGCTATTGAATACCCTTAACTGCCGAAACTGGTTCGTCCGAAAAAGTTACGTGCATCGGATATGCTGAAGCTGGCTTCCACTTTTCCTGTGCAAGAAGCCACTTCCTGATGAATTCCTCAACTGTTTTTCGAGCTTCATTGCGCTGTAAATCAATATATTGCTGTGATATTGCTTTGGCGGCTAGAATAGGGGTGACTCTTTTAACCAGTTCATCAATTTTTTTCTGCCCATTAACCATAGACCAAGCGCCTGAAGAGTCACTTACCAACTGCGTAGTATCAATCGCAACAGGCAGTGCTGGCTTAACCGCTGGTGCTACCACAAAAAAAGTGCCGTCTTTTATCTCGAACTTCCATTCAGGAGCTAACTCAATGTGATATCGATAGACCGCCGGTACTCGAGCTCGAGCGGTGGTTTTGCTCACGCCGACACCAAGCACTGTGTTAATGACACTAGACTCAAAATGTTCTGTGACCAGCACCTTAGACACCTCTAATAGCCCGCCTTTGGTGTGCATAACTATTGGCTGATCTATTGTGTATGAGTGAATATCGGATTTTCCACTGTCACCCATGAATTTATAAGCAGCATATCCACCACCAGCGAACACAATAACAACCAGCACCGCCGAAAATATTATTTTAAACATTGTTATCCGAAACCCAGGTCTGGTTATTGAGGCGAAATAGGCTACGGAGCTTATCAGTAGCGTGAAGGTCATGCTAGCAATTTCCTTCATAATCGCTTGTGAAAACCAGAAAATCCATGTGTTTACGGCCACCGGGCTTCCTTGGAATACGAAGCCTCTTCATCACATCGTCATTGAACTCAGATGAAGAGGCTTGCCTCGGAAATTGTCAACCTAGTTGTCGCCTGACTGTCTGCGATTATGCTGCCATTTTTAGCTCTAAATCCCCTTTTGTTTCCCCCTCTTTTTCGGCAATATGCTGCCCCAGCGTCACCTGCTGTGCCAGCCCCCGCAAATTAATGATGAAGCGATCTCTATCAATCAGGTCATCACATACATCCGCTGAAGATGGTATACGCTGACTCGATCAGCAATCCATCTACCTGCAAAGATCAAACAAGCCAAGACCACGGCAAACCAGACGTATTTGCCTTCACTATAAAAATAGGCTGAGACCGGCAATGCCACAGCATAAGTAACCATTCTTGAAATGAGCCTGTTGGATTTGGCTGTCCAAATAATTACATCTGACATCGCCACATGTAATTCCATTATGTAACCGACGGTCAGGGCTTTTGATAACTTGGCGGATATTGCATTAAAGTCCGGAGAAGTCTCACCGGCATTCAGCGACAACTCTATCGAATCACGATGTATTTCTGACTCCATGACATGCTTAGCAAGCAACTGTGAATGCCAAATCATTTCAAGGTCATACCAACGCACTTCTGAAAGCACATTTTTCAGGTTATTCAGATCAGGACTGACAATTTTTTCGAGGAGTGCTCCAGAGTCAGATATGGCCGGTCTTTTTCCGAACACAACTACTCTAGAGGTGATGCCGTTTACTTTTACCTTCACCCTTAAGAACGGACACATAAATTCAGCATACTCAAGCACCCTATGACCATTCTCTACCGGCTTAAATATTCTTCTTTGTAACTCAGCCAGCCCGTCTTCAATGCTTGGCAGCATGGAAAAGGAACTCAACGCATAAACGACATCAAAATCTTCATGCGTTGACTTCTCTAATTCATATACCGGCGTTACAACAAAAACCGGCGTCGAATTTTCTGTAATATCACCATCGCCATTGCATGTATCACACTCTCCCGTGCCGCGTCCACGACACGAGGAGCAATCTACACTGCCCCAACCATTGCACCACATACAATCAGAACCTGAGCAGCACGTGCACGACTCCTCCCCACTTCCGCCACAAGATGAACAAGACACAGTCCCATCTCCCTCGCAGGTATGGCATGCACGCGTGAAAAATGCTGTTCTTGGGAAATCTTGATATGAGCGTTGGTCGGGATAGGTGCCATACGGTAAAGCCGATATTTCACTATTCAACGCATGTACGATGCCGGTATAACGTTCTGCGTCCTCCGCCAAAAACCGAATGGAAGTATTGTATTCACCACGTGACGATGCAATCAGGTCATTTTTACCGACATTCGGCTTACCTGCATGCCAGCCCTCTCGAATGACAAAAGCCCCCTGGTGAGTTACTTTCACTGAAAATCTTGCAATAAACGATTCTTCATCAGAAAAAATGACTTTACCCGGTTGAAACCGAGTCGAGCGATCAATAAATTCAAGCACTTCAGTCTTGGCGGATTCTACATAAGACATTGATATGCACTCTCCCTGTTAGCCTATGCTGTTCTGGAACAATCAAAATTGTCACAGTTCACGAATCACATATTCCTGGAAATCCGAATTCTTGGTATTGTTTTCCAAGTAACGGCAGTTCTTTTTTCCGAAATAAATGCTGGTGTATTGATAGTCATCCACGCCGAGGGTTGTTCTGGCCTGATGCGCACGCGCCATGAATGAAACCGGGCTGCCGTTCTGATCATATTCGATCAACGCGTTATCTAATCCATACCATTCAGCTGTCTGCTGCATGTGTTCAAACGGCACAGCAAACAGGCTGTTGATGATTTTTCCCATCTGCGGCTTATACAATTTGACGATGTTGCCACGCGCCTTGGCAACGGCAACGTATTTTTGCACCAGAATATCTGAGGATGAATCGTATGAATAACTGTTCATATCGTTGATCAGATAGTTCATATTCGACTCTGTGAACATCGTCTTTTGAACGGAAATCATGCTTGCTCCCATGCTACTTAGTGAAAACTTTTCTTTAGCAATATCTTCCACTAGACTTTCTGTCTTGCCATCCGGCGACAGCGTATAGAAGGCGTCGACCATCTGCTTATCCATTACACTTTCGTATCGTTTCAGACGTTTGGCGGAAACATCAAACAGGTCATCAAAAAATCCTGCCGACGCTTGCCCCGAGAACATCACCAAACTCAACAACAAGCACCCTATCGTTTTTTTCATCCACTTCTCCTTAATATCAATAATAGTTAAGCCGCCAATATCCGACCTGATGATGACGACGACGGCCATAATCAACAAGAAATGCTGACTACCGACAAATAATATCATTCTTGGATGTTTGTCGAAGCACAACAATATTTGTCGAAATCAACAGGGCGACGAATATGGCTTCCGCAAAGGCAAAACAGGCAAGTACGATGGGGTTGGTACTGGGCGCGAACATCGCTGAACGCCGCAAGAATCTCGGCTGGACGCAGGCACAGTTGGCCGAATGCATCGGCGTAGATACCGAGACCGTTTCCCGCTTCGAGCGTGGCAGCAACCTGCCCTCGCTGCAGCGATTGGAAAAGCTGGCTGACGCATTGAGCGTTCCGCTCCACCTGCTGATGGCAGCCTCTTCCCCGCGAGCGGATGATCAATCCTTCATCATCAATGAATGGATCTCCGTGTTATCAGCACAGGACAGAGAATTCGCCCTGAACACACTCAAACAATTGTGCGTACATCTGGCTAGTGCTGCCAAGCACAGCTAATGATCAACGGCACTGACCAGCACCTTCTGCATTCAGATCGTGCTTTTTTCTCCCCTACCCCACGCTCAAAATAACTCACTTCTTCTCAGCGGTTGTCCCGGCAGGACAACGCGCAACAGCTGTCGGCCGCCATCCCTCCAGCATCAAAAATACCGCTTTGGAAAAAAGTCGAGATCGGTAGAGTGACTCCATCAACACTCAATGGAGTCAGCAAATGCACGCACAGAAACCACTCACCGCACTCAAATCAGGCTCACCAGGCAAGCTGCTATTCACCCACCGACGTTTCGATACGCTGGATTGGATCGCCGCGTTGTTCGTGGTCGCCACCCCGCTGTACATCGCTTATCAGCTGTTCTACAGCTAGACACAGAGACCAACACGCGCCTCATAAAATCGTGCTTTGAAAAAAGAACGACTTAGGCAAAATGATTTTTACAGGAGAACCCTATGACAAATACACCAAACCAACACAGCGAGATGAACGACACCGGCGATACAGGCAAACCCGCCGAGAGCAAAGATGTGACGCGCGCCAACTTCTTCAAAATTACTACACAAAAATGTGAACTTCCCTGGTACCAGTCCCCGGTATTTACCCACACGCTTTGGGCCGTGACAGCTACCGGCCTGCTGGTCACGCTATTTAATTATCCAAACTCAACCGACAACAGGCTGACTTTACTCATCTTGAAGCGTGACAGTTGCGCCTATCTGCAACAGCAACAGATCGCCGTTCAATTTTATGGTACGGAAGGCGGCTGCAGCCTCACCGCTCCTTTCAGGCCGAACGTTTTCGACAATGGCGGTTTCATTTCAGTGGACGCGCGGCGTCTCAATATTTCAGAAAACCAGATCGTAGCGAGAGAATTGATCAAGGGACTCCCCATGACAACTCAAGATATACAGTTTGCGATCTGGCTAGGCATTAATTTTTGCCTACTGCTTGCCAGCACAGTCTGGCTATTCATCAGCCTGCAACCAAGAGGAGATTGAACCATGAACTTTCTAAAAACATATACCCTCCCCACCGCGGAGGCGAATACCTTTCTGGTGTACTGGACCAATACCAACATGAGCCCGCGCGGGGTGATCAAGGTCTGCGTGAATGCAGTGCGGGAAGATCGCAACATCGTGGCTGAACTGGCAGCGATGCGCCATCTACTGGAAGACAAGGAAGTGGTCGGCCGCACGCTGGGCGGCAATCAAAACACGCAACTGATTGTCTCACTCGGCGCGATCCGCAAGTTACGTCGTATGCAGTCCGGTAAAGCTCACTTGGCACCCTATGCCAATTTCCTAACCACGCGCTTTTCCGGCTGTCCGATTGAGGTAGACAAGGAAACACGGTGGTTTGAAGATTTATCAGCGGAATCTGCAGAAGTGTTACTGGTCAATGCAGCACACAGAGCCTCGGTGCTGGTCAGTGGTTACGTTGAAGTCAGCGTCACCCATCATGTATTGAAACGGATTGCCGACCGTTTTCCACTCAAGGCAGAGTGTGCTGAACAAATGACGTGGAAGTTTTTACGCGAGGTGACCGATGATCCTTCGTTGCGTGAGGTGGTACGCAAAAGCACTAAGACCTCACCACGTCTTGATTTGGAAGGCCGCTACTTCCTGAACATCGAACATGACCTGGTGCTGGTGGTGACCGACAATCCCGGCGAAGGTAAACGTCTGGTAACGACGTATCCATCCAACAACGCCTTCCAGGCACGCGCTGCATGAGGAATACACCATGACAGATGAACAGGATGACAAAGACAGATTGCTGATGATGTTACGCAAACCTGCTGCGAATCAGGCGTTCTACCAACTGGTGTATCGGGAACGGTTTTCGGCAGCACCGCCTGCGCGGATTGTGGGGCAATATCTGGTGATGCGAGACCGCCCCAAGTTCGGCATGATGGTGGGCTTCAGGAACAAACTGGTGCGCAAGATATTCAAGCTGATTACTTCGCCCAAGGATAACAACAGTAAAATTGACCAGTTGCTGGCGATATTGGAGCGGCGTGGCAAGTTGTCGGCACTGGCTGGTGGAAGGAATCCGCTACCAGCGGGCAACAACCAGAAGTCGGGTGACAAAACATGAGCGCCGAGCATAAGCTGGCATCATCATTGCATTTCCATCACCTTGACCACACGTGCTTGATCCGTGACGTTCGTAAACAGCGTTCAACCGAGTTCGAGTTGTCTCAAGTCTTTTACGTGGGTTTAAGGTACTGGACAAATGATGACGAAGAACGCTACCGTCATGCGCTGATTCTAGCAGATGACTTCAAGGAATTTATGGGCGGAGTTACTCAGGAAAGGTCTGCGATAGAACTTGAGATGGCCGCAATATTTTGCGGTGATTGCGAAATCGTGTTTGTGCGCAACATGGCGACGTTGATGCCGCAATTGCAATCCTCAAGCGACTATCAGGATGCCGCCAGCAGGATCCATGCGAAGCTATCCCATGCGGATGAGCAAACCTGCATGGTGTTTGGGCTGATCAATAATGAGAGAACGGGGTTTTACCTGCAAAATACGATCGACCTGGAGTCCGCTATCAATCTGACTCAATCAACGGTGCTGCATCGATCCAGGCAGTCGTTCACGCCGCTTGAGGCATGCCTGTCTCACGCTGTCACTGTAGAGTGTTACCGATTGTTTGATATTGCTGCGACACGTATCCAGATGATGATTTCATGCGTGTTGCCCACAGACAGTTACGGACACTGAGCGTCAATTACTAATCACGCGTTCGCGCATGTCCTTGCCCGCCTTGAAATGGGGAACGTATTTGGCGGGTATCATGACGGTCTCACCGCTCTTGGGGTTACGCCCCTTGCGTGGAGGGCGATGATTGATACCGAAGCTGCCAAACCACGTATCTCAATCCGGTTGCCCTTTGGCAAGCTGCGCGACATTTCATCCAGCAGGGTGCGCACGGTCAACTCGACGTCCTTGAGGGTGAGCTGAGGGAATTGAGTGGCGAGTTGCTGGATGAGTTCTGATCGGGTCATGTCGAGTATCTATTGAGGCATGTGGTTTATTGGTAGCGGGAAATTATCCGCTCCACCGCGTAGTAAAGCGCGCATTGTAGCAAGTGACTGGATACATGACACCTTGACGTCTGGATGGAGTGCTATCAGTAAAAATACCGCTTTGGGATTTGTTCGGCTTCGGCACAATGAAGCCATAACTGGAAATTCAAAGCATGAACAAAAAATACTACCAGCGAGCTTACCGTATCAGCCATGAACAGCACACCGAGAATGACGTTGCGAAAGGGAAGGTTGATGAATGATTTTATGAGCGGAAGGGATTAAGGGCAATGCCACCAGAGGCAACCGGCTTCTTTTTTACAGTAATACTCATGCTCCCACTGGGTCGGGTAGCAGTCGCAAAATGGCCAGACTGGAATATCCAATGAGGCCGCCCCGAACTCCATGAGCGGCAATTTTCATGCTTTATCGTCCCGCGCCAGACAAATAGATCAACCACGGCAGGAGTAACCAGCACTAGGCGTGGGAGACCAGATTATGGGGAGCAAAAAGCGGCCCATCGTCAACTCACCCTATCGAGACATACCTGCCCGTGACCGGACAGTAAAGCGGAACTTCAAAAAACCATTTTTAGAATTAATTCAATTGCTGCGAGCATGCGTTTCCGGCCAGCGGGATTGGCTGAATGCACCTCAATACTCGCTGGCGGAATGAATCGAGATAAGGCGACTTCCTGCTCGATCCAGAGCAACACGTCGTATCCTGTACCTCGCTGATCGTCCCCTAGATCGTGATCGAGCGAAAGATGGGTAACATTGCCTGCCTGCAAAAACCTGCTAGCCTCATCCGGCCAGCGAACCTGAAGCCATCCTTCAGGTGCAACTCTCTCATCGTCCAGATAGACTTTCATGTAATCTTCAAAAATTCTCTGCCCAGCGATCCCAGAAGCCAGGCTCATCGTGATGGGCATTTTTCATCGCCACATCCAGCGGCAGGTAACAAAATACGACGCCATCAATCTTCATCTCGCCCTCCGACGTTTCAAGGTAACCGGATAGTTTTTGGAATACGGGATTTTCTGTGTCAAAAGGCACGTCGATATAAATCCGCCCTCTATAACCACACATCACATTTTCATTGGCGACATGCCCACACTCACTCCATTCGATTTGATTCTTATCAAGCCAAGCAATCACTTGCAGGCGAACAGGAAAATTATCCCAATCCGCATCTACATAAAAATCGAAGTCGTTTTCGCTCTTCTTCTGTGGGAAATCCAGAAATAAAACATCGCGCCCTTTTTTACGAGCGATAGCGTCGATGTGTTCAATCAGCATAGGCATGGTTTTCTCCCGGTTATTTGAATCATTCCTGCGACAATTGCATCCCAGGAACATCATCATGTTAATTTTTAAATTATAGAGCGGCGTTCACAATTAACTGCCAGACGACATTCAAAGCGATACCTATGGAAAGGACTTTCCCCCAGGGCTGGCGGTCATAATTTTTCCAAATTTAGACAGCACAGCACTACTCTGTTTACGAGCAGACATAAAATACCAACTGAACAAGTAGCCGATGTATATTGCCATCGATACACCGAAAAGACCGAAGGGTGCTAATAAAAATGCCGAAAGCAAGACAGCCATCCCAATATAAAACCACTCCATCGCCTTTTTCTCCTCGCTAATTTTATCCATGGCCTTATAGTTTTTCGCCACAAGATACGAACCAAAAAGAGGTGTCAGTAAAAGGCTCCAATTTACAAGCGCATTGGGATTCCACAAAGATGGTGTCGAAGCGACAGCGGAATAATTGTTCTCTGATTTCATATTGATTTCCCTTTTTATTTTTAAATCATAGTGTTTTAGAATTTTTCATGCTTACCATTCGAGCATAGCAACTAGCTGCCGCAATTACGTCTCAGGAACGTCATAATCGCACTCGTTCGCGTCATACTGCGTCGCACTCGGCACGTATAGTTCGGTTTTCGATTACACTGATGCAATCAACATGACAGCCAAGCCAGCGAACGAAATCATGCAATCTCAGAACGACACGCAACTGCGCCAATGGGCGATGCTCAAGCGCATACCGCAACATCCCCGTCAAATAACGGCACGCGAACTGACTGAGAATCTTGAATCTGAGGGTTTTGAAGTTAGCAAACGCACCGTAGAGCGCGATCTGCTTTCGCTCTCCGAAATATTTCCTCTGCTATCCAACGAGAAATCACGCCCGTATGGCTGGAGCTGGAACAAGGATGCCGAGTCATTTTCACTGCCCAGCATGTCGCCGTTACAGGCGCTGACGCTGGAACTCGCGCACGATCACTTGGCAATGCTGCTACCAGCCAGCCTGGTGGCAACGCTTGCACCCTATTTCAAATGTGCCGAAGGCGTATTGTCGAGCGGCGATGGCGTTCAAAAAATGGCAAGCTGGCGTAATAAAGTCGCCATCGTGCCACCCAATCAGCCACTGCTTCCACCCGACTACCCGGCAGAAATCATCGAAGCGGTACATTCTGCCTTATTGACTGATCAACAAATAGAAATCAGCTATAGCTCACGCGATCGGGGTGAAACCAAAACCTATCCGGCACATCCGCTGGGGCTGGTACAACGCGGCGCAGTCACCTATCTGGTCGCCACGCTCTATGACTATACGGACATTCGCATGTTCGCCCTGCACCGCATCAAGTCGGCTCAGGTATTAGAACTGCCGTCAAAAACGCCGGATCACTTTGAATTGTCTGAGTACATACGCCAGGGTGCATTCGGATTTGAAGAAAACGGAGCAATCAAACTGGTGTTGCGTTTCACCACTGCCGCCGCCGAACATCTGCGGGAAACGCCGTTATCTCTTGATCAGCAAATTGCAGCCGATATCCCCGGATGGGTGCGTCTGCAAGCTACCGTGACGGACACGGCACAATTGCGCTGGTGGCTAATGGCTTTTGGCGATCAGGTGAAAATACTAGATCCGATTTTTCTCAGAGATGAATTTTCTTCGTTATCAAAAGCCATGAACAAGATTTACAACCCTTGATGTAAAAGCTACTGAAAGTGACTAAATATTTTCATCTTCTCTGCGCTCCTGATGCGGCTTGTCGAAATGGGATCCGTCCAATGTTTTCAATATAAAGACTGCCTGAAATTTCAGAAAGTTTGCCCCCTAAGCGGATATCCTTATGATCAAACTCCCTAATTATCCGAGTCGTGGCTTCATCATCTTCAACAACACACATAATCATGTATGCCTTGTAACCACTATTCTTAATTAAGTCGATATGCTTACGACGCTCAATAGCACCAAGTGATTGATCGTTTTCATCCATGTCAGATACCCATGTGTAATATGCATTAGGAAGATGACCAAATCGCTGGGTTCCGTCTTGCCAAACACGAAGAAAAACAGACTGGTCAGATTCTCGTACCGCTCCCCATGACCACATTTTGTTATTTAATGGAGCACCTAATTCTTCAAATAATGCAGATATACTCATTTCACACTCCATGTTATCAAAGAGGTAGAGGTGCTAACTGGCATGTTTGTGAGATGCGTCCTAATCGCCGCAATCAAACCACAGACTAAACCAACTCAATGCCTGCGGCTTCCAGTCTCGCCATAACTGACCCCGTATCCCAATTCCAATAGACGGGCATAGCTGTTTTTAGTTTTATTCCGTTAAAAACTCCATGATCAAGATAGTAGGCCTCTGCTTTTGATATTTTCGCTATGCGTAAAAATTTCTCTAGCATTTCAGCAACATTCTTTTCAGATTTTCCCTCTCTGTACATTGAAAATGCACGATTTCGCAACACTACACATGGCACAAGATGCTCTTTGTGGCCGCCGCCATTTTTTGATGTCCCAATAGTGATATGGCAGTCTGGCACAAGTGGGTCAAACAACCTCGAATGTACTCTTGCTTCGCCTTTTGCATCATCTCGCTGTTCTTCCCAGTAATGCCTCAACACCCAGGCCGCCCGATCAAAAGCTCGCGAACGTAATTGTTCTGATGTAAATATACCCATAATCATTCCACTTTCATAATCACATAAATGCCGCTCATTATTTGTACCAGTACAATCCTAGCCCACTTTAAGCCGGTGACAACTCAAGCCTTCAGAAAGCTTCGTAAATTCAATGCCTAACTGCGTCACGCTATGTCGCGATCAAGAATTATAGTCAACTCAACAATCTGCTCCGCATCATAATCCAAATTGAGCGAGAAAAATCATGCCATCACAAAACGACACACTATTACGCCTGCTGACCATGCTCCGGCATATCCCAGAGCATCCACAACAGATCACCGCAAAGGAACTCCTTGAACGTTTGATATCGGAAAATTTCAAGGTAAGCAAACGCACCGTTGAACGAGATCTGCTCTCGCTCTCAGAGAGATTCTCACTGATTTCCAACGAACGATCCATCCCTTACGGCTGGAGTTGGAGCAAGCAGGCCAACCAGCAACAGCAGGAAATCGAGCAGCTACTAAACAGGGCAATCGATGACGGCATCTTTGGCTATTCCGACGCATTGAAGGAAGAAACCCGCGAGATGCTGTACAACATGCCCTTCACGCATGATGACCACATCCATATGAAGAACGAAGATGGCCGATTTGGCAAAATCAGCATATACGACCTGCTTGAGAACAATAAAATTATCAAGGACAAGGCGACAGATGCGGTTTACCATTTCAGCAATACCGATAAGTTGCTCGAAGCCGGATGGGTGATTGACTGACAGATTCGACGGCGCGTTGTTGCGCCGTCACTATGCCTGCTACCTTTCGTGGCAACCATTCGGATGACCGGAATTACTGGCCGTACCAGTACTTGTCGAACCGCAATATATGCAATGCTGCCCGTCGCTGCCATGTTTGTGGCAACCATTGGGATGTCCAGAGTTGCTGGTCGTGCCGTAACTTGTTGAATTACAGAACACGCAATGTTTTGAATCCATACCCACATGTTCATGACAGCCGTTAGGATGCCCTGAATTGCTCGTTGTACCAAAGCTTGTAGAACGCAATACATTTTGTCGCCATTTTAAAATTCCTTCAGGCTGATTGTCCGTGAATTTTTTCTTCAAAATTTCCACATAAAGCATCATACTGCATTGAAATTACGCCAATGGGACCGTCGAGATTTTTTGACACAATGATTTGTGCTGTACCCTTTTCTTCAGACTCTGGCTCGTAAACCTCGTCACGATAAATCATTAAAACCAAATCTGCCGCATTGGCAATAGCTCCCATTCCCGGCAAGTCCGATAAAGTTGGCCACTTGTTGCAACGATCTTCAATTTCTCGATTAACCGGAGATAAAACAATGACAGGGGCATTTAATTCTTTCGCCAAATCCTTGAGATAGCGAGATATGCGAATGACTTTACTCACGCCGTCATCACTTATTTGTTCACCGCACAGCTTCAGCTCGGAAAAACAATCAACCACCACCACCCCCAACCCGCCGACTCTTTGTTCTAATCCTCGCAACTGATCACCTAACTCCTGCACTGACATTGGCGTTAAAGACGAAAAATGTATGGGTGCTTTATGTATCAGGTCAATGGCAAGCGTCATTCGCCCGACATCAGCATCTTCAATATCACCTCTGTGCAGACTATGACGCTGAATTTTTGCGATTGCTGCGATCATGTTTGTAGCCAAAACAACACCGCCCACCTCATTTTCCAGAATAGCCACGGGCAACTTATTATCTAATGCGACATGCAGTGCGATATTGAGTACAAAGTCGCGGATTCCCATAGATGGACGACCAGCCACAACAATCAAATCACCACGTTGCAAACCCGAAGTGTAATAGTCCAAGCTGGGAAAACACGTGACAATGCCAGAAGTAGCGCCGCTGTTATATTTCGATTTTTTAATGCAATCGACTGCGCCCACTACTAATTTCGATATATCACTGAAACTGTCACCAATATGCACAACATCTGAATTAAGGCTGCTTTTCTCACTCGCATTACTTTCTTCCATGGAAATGATGTCCTTAAGTACTTCTTTGGCCAGAGCAACAGTCATGGGAATTTTGTGATATTTCACATAAGCATTAACTCTGGCTAATGAACCTTCCAGCGCCCTGATGTTCGACCTCACGTTTTTAGCGATGAAAAAAGCAACTTCTTCATCAATTGTTGTTTTGTAAATATCTGATTTACATAATAAGATAGACACTCGTGTTTGAATATCCGGTGATTCTACGGCAACTGTTAACCCACCGACTAAACGTGAAATAAGACGTGATTCAACCCCTGGTATTTTATTTAGAGGGATATCTCCAGCCAAAATAATTTGTTTTCCCGCACCGATTAACCCCTCATAAATATAGAAAAGCTCTTCTTGTGTTTTGCTCTTTCCAGATAAGAACTGAATATCGTCAATCAGCAGCAAATCTAACGAGTGATAAAAATCTTTGAAGTCCTGAAATTTATTAGTCTGATAAGCTCGAACAACATCCGAAACAAAGCGCTCGGCGTGCAAGAAACAAACCTTTTCGTGTGGTCGATCAATACGAATTTGGTTAGCTATTGCCTGCAATAGATGTGTTTTTCCAAGTCCATCATCACCATAAATGAACAATGGATTGTTTGATAACCTTGATTGTTCCGCAACCTTTTTAGCCGCATCTAATGCCAATTGATTTGATTTTCCAACAACAAAATTATCAAATGTTAAGGACGATCCCGCCCAATATGCTCTATACGGCACCTTATCAGAGGTATTCATTAGTTTCTCCAGTCAACATTCTGCGTAATACCTCGAAAATCCGGCAGACCGGAATCACCCCCCATCCCAGCACCCGCTGCAATCAACAAGCCATCAGCTTCCCTGATAGCCTGCGCGGTACGTTGATAACTTTCTGCGAGTGTTTCTACTGAATTCATGGCATGTTTATTTTCGTAATTTTGGATCAGTTTAATAAAGAGTGTATTTTTTCAACTGGTTACTTAACCTTCTTCAGGGTGCCATAAAATCCGCATGCAGCGCCATGGTAGGCGGTGCAATTATCTTCATTGAGTTCAGCTGTATCCCCTGAAAACTTGGCGGTAATTGTGCAAACCTGATCTTCTTCCTTCTTGATCAGCGTCAGCGTGTTGCCGGACAATGTGCCCAGCCCATCAATATAACCCGAACAACCGGACGCATCAGATACATTAACAGCGACATCGAATCCTGTCGGCGCCACATTGATTTCCATGCCGCCATCACCTTCCAGCGTACCCTGCCATGCACCTGCGATTTTTTGTGACAGCGAATCATTTGCAACCGGTGCCGATTGGGGCGCAACCACATTTTGTGAACTACGCGATTTTTCAATAGCATCCGTAAATGCAATTTTCAGATATATTTGGTCGACAGGCGCAATACCACTAACCGATACGAGATGCTGATTCTGGTCATCGAGTTGAGATTCATACGTTATCGGCACTTGATATTTATCACCTGCGACCAACTTGGCTTCACAACTGTATTTCTTGATTTTTTCATCATATGAACTGGCTCTGGGTAACTCAATTTTCAAGTTTTCCAGAATTTCCTTTTCAGTAAACCCTTCACTTCCTCCAAACTGGTCGAGAATTATTTTTCTCACCAGTGATGCAGTGTCTTCATCTGAGCATTGTGGCGGTGTCTTAGCGCAACCTGCCAGCAGTGCTGTTGTAAGCATAATTGCGACTGAAATTCTGTTTGTCATCTTGCACTCCAAAGAATATAAAGTTAATTAACTATCTGTACTTATAACGAATATCAGAGATATTCGTCAGTTTCGCCGATTAGCATTTTTCGACAACCGCGCTCATCCAGGCCAGTGACAATCTCGCCTTCCAACGCCTTCATCATGCTGGCTGCGCGGCTGTAGTTGATACGAAATGTGCGTTGAACCAATGAAATCGATGGCGTGCGTGTTGCTATCACCATTTTCTCAACCTCTTTGAACAACGTGTCTTGCTTCCCTTCGTGGTTCATTCCATCTCCTGACCGGTATATGTGTGACCGGTGCGTATTTAGCGCACCGACTGCGCCATACTGCGTCGCAAACAAGCAATCATTTGCGTGCACCAGCACAGAGACCATAAACCTCGACACACTCGATCATGGTGTTGTTGTGGATATCGAGTACCGCCTGAATGCCACCGCTTTTATCCTCCTGATAGCCACCGGCCAAATTCCATGCAATTGGAATACCCAGAGAATGAGCCGCTTCGAATACCAGCCTATCGCGTTCACGCAACTGCTCCGTTGTGAGAAAGCCACCCAGAGGATCGTTGACGTGAGGATCGGCTCCTGCCTGATACAGAATCACATCGCAGTCGCGCATTCCTTCAACACGCTCTCGGATACGCGCCAAAAAATCATCCGCCTGATACGCGGACAAATATTCCCGGCCTGCGGTGTAATGCTCGACCCATGATTCCGCGTGATGTTGCAAAATCAACTCTTCAGTTCCATCCCCATCGTGCATATCAAAATCCAGAATGCCAATCCGATTAACCAGCCCTTCCGCCTTCAAAACCATGGCGGTCACCATCAAACCGTTAAATGTGCAAAAGCCAAAGCCGGAGAAAAATCTTGCATGATGAAATCCAGAGCACGGCGCAGCAGCCACGCGACCATTACGGATCGCTTCGCGTGCAGCTGCCAGCATGGAGCCCGAGGTGTAATGCAATGAAGCTGCGACTTCCGGCAATTTATTCTTGAAGCCGTTATTTACCTCGCAGGACAGCACCCTGTCCACATAGCCTGAGTTATGAACCATTTTGAATTGATCGACGCTTACACCTTCAAAATCTATTATTTCTATCGGCAGGTCGAGTCGCTGCCAAGCACCGACTACACGGGCCGGTTTTCCAGCGCTGGGTGAAAAGCTACTGAAATTGGCTACCATCTTCGGTGTATAGAAGACTGGGATTTGCTTCAACACGCCGGTGTTATTTATTTCGCTCATTTCGTTCTCGTCATTTGACTAGGGACGCGTATTAAGCGCCCTGACTGCGCCACAGCGTGTCGCAGCTAGGCGATATGATGATCACATTGATCTTTGTGAGCGACACAACAATGGAGAACGGCAAAATGGGACTTAATTCAGTAGCGACCGGGCAGGACGACAATCTCCAACTAATCGAGATCAGAAAGGTTAAAACGGATTTCGCATCAACTAATGATTATATGGAATTTCGTAATGAGTTAATGAGCAAAGCCAATAACCCGTGGCTCAAGGACGCATATCACCATAAAGATATTCATGACGGAAAGATACCGTCTGGCGTTTGGGCGCTTATCGCTTGCGAGCGTAGCGATGGCGCAATGCCCCCTTCCATGCTGCTTGATTTTATGGAGTTGGATTTTGATGACTTTCCAGAAGCTGCTAAAAATTTTGACGGCATCATGAGTTTCACCGAGTGGGTGGCGCACTTTAATCCGAAAACGCGGGGTGATTGGGTGATGGTACCGAAGTTGTTTAGTCTTTATCTTCGTTCGAGACAAAATCTGCCATCGTTGGCTGCCGCACCTGACCTCTGGCTTGATGCAGTGCTTCGTGAATCGCGCGGAATATTGATGTGGACTCACCAGCTTATTCAAATCATTCGCATGATTGCTGATGTCGGCATCACGGAAGCCACCAAGATTACTACATGCGTCTTAATGAGGAAATCTGGTTGGGAGAAATTATTAGAAAACATCCATCCGCCCACCAAGCAATCGCTGCTGCAAATATTCGAGGAGCGAACTGTAGGTATGCCATGTCTTGGCAGCCCTGACTATCTTCTTGCAGATTTGCTATCGAACCACTTTAATAGTCTAACCGGGCCACACCATGAATCCTGAAAATTCCGCTCGCCTACTTACCGCCTATCCATTGCTGTACCGCAATCTGAGAGAGCAGACTTTCGAGTGCAACGATGGCTGGTTTGATCTCGTCGATCAGATTTCGGCAGCTATCGAATCAACCGCACAAGTTGAAGGCACAACTGCCGAGGCATGGCCGTCAGTCGGCGTTCTCAAGAATAAGTTTGGCACACTTCGCGTGCAGTTCAATGGCCACGTCAGCGATGCCATTCGTTTACTCGCCAATGAGGCTGACAGGCAGTCAGAAAAAATATGCCATCTATGTGGCGCGCCTGCCCTTCCCATGCTGAAAATTAATCGTTGGGAAGAACCATTATGCGTAAGTTGCACTGAAGCATCGCCACGCACTCAAGAAAACCCACGTCCACATCCACTTCCTGTCTGGATGCAGGATAAAAACAGCCCATAGTATTTCCAGACAATTCCTGATTGCGACACATTCTGTCGCAACTCTGGCTTATTCTACTTACATCAGCCACAACAAGTCAGCGCGCCATGAAATTCAACCATCAATTTGAACCGACTACCAATATACCAACATCACTAGGTAGATTGTCATGAGAAGCCCACACAGGACTAGCAGTCACAACAACGGTAATCCCCCCATTTTTAGTTGGGGTCAAAAGTAGAGCTGGTTAAAAAATCTAACTTCTGTTTCGGCGTGATGCCGCCGAGTGCCATGTTGGGGCGTTCGTGATTGTAAGTCCACATCCATTTCGTTGCATAGTCCTGCACATCGCAAATCGACTCAAACAAGTAGTGACTCAGCCAGTCGTAACGCACCGTGCGGTTGTAGCGTTCAATATAAGCGTTCTGCTGCGGGTTGCCTGGCTGAATATAATCCAGCCGAATAGCGCGCCGCTCAGCCCAGCTTTTCAGTGTGCTGCTGATGTACTCAGGACCGTTGTCACTACGAATGGATACCGGCTTGCCGCGCCATTCGATGACCTGATCCAGTGAACGCACCACCCGATCTGCCGGTAGCGAAAAATCTATATCTATCGCCAAAGCCTCCCGATTGAAGTCATCGATCAGGTTGAACAGTCGATAGCTTCTGCCATCGGATAACTGGTCATGCATGAAATCCATCGACCAGCATTGGTTGATCACTTCCGGCACCCTCAATGGCTCAGGTTTCTCGCGGACAATCCGCTTCCTTGGCTTGATCCGCAGGTTCAACTCCAGCTCTCGGTAGATCCGATACACACGTTTGTGATTCCATGAATAGCCCTTCACGTTGCGCAGATACAAAAAACACAGCCCGAATCCCCAGTTGCGCTGATTATGCGTCAGACGAATCAGGTGATCGGCGATCTCCACATTCTCTGACGACAGCTTAGGCTGGTAGCGATAACAGGTCTGGCTAATGCTGAACGTCAGGCAGGCCAGTCGGATGCTGATGCCACGCTGTTCCACTGTTTGTTGCGCCACCTCGCGTCGGCAAGATGGCTTCACCACTTTTTTTGCATCGCCTCCTGAATGATCTCTGCCTTCAGCCGTTCTTCAGCGTACATCTTCTTGAGTCGCCGGTTCTCATCTTCGAGCTCTTTGAGCCGCGACATCAATGAGGCGTCCATGCCGCCGAACTTGCTGCGCCATTTGTAAAACGCAGCTGAACTCATGCCGTGCTCCCGACAAAGCTCAGGAACCGGGCTGCCAGCCTCAGCCTGCTTGAGTATGGCGATGATCTGGCTATCTGAAAATCGTGATTGCTTCATGTAAAACTTCCTCCATTTCAAAGTGAGAAAATTCTACTTCTAATCACAACTAATTTCAGGGGGGATTACCTGCTGACCAACCCAGGAAAGCCTTCGTCGCGGTAGCGCCGCGCGATGCGCTTGATTTGCCGCACGCTGACCGCCAGCCTTTTGCCGGCTTCCCCTTGATCGATCTTGCCTGCCGTCAGCAGCTCCATGACCTGTGCCCGTTTCGCTTCTTTTTGAGTCATCATTATGTCCATTTTAAAATGCCCGCCTCTGGTTTTTACAGGCGCCGAGTTTAATCACTCAGGGGACATTTCTATTTGGGAGAAAGGGGACATTATCATTTGGGGCTAACACAGATTTTATTGACGATTGCGTTTGTCCACTTCTCTCAAATCCGTCAACCTTTCTTCAGTATAGATTCAAACTCCTCAATCGGCACTGGCCGGCTGAATAGGTAGCCTTGAAAGTAGCAACATCCTTTGGATTGCAGCAGACGACGTTGTTCTTCCGTTTCAACCCCCTCTGCAATAATGTCCAGATTCAGACTGTTCGCCATGGCGATGATGGTACGCACGATGGCTTTGTCGTTATCGTCCTTGGCGATGTCGCGCACGAAGGATTGGTCGATCTTAAGTTGATCGAGTGGAAGACGTTTCAGGTACTGTAGGGATGAATATCCTGTTCCGAAGTCATCCAGCGAGAACTGCACCCCCAGTGTTTTTAGATCGTTCATCGTGGCGATGGTGTTCTCCACATCCTCGACCAACATGCTCTCGGTCAATTCGATCTTCAAGAGAGGGGGCCGGATGCCGTGCCTATGGATGATGGTTTTGACCTGTCCTGCAAAATCGGCTTGTCGGAACTGTTTCGCGCTGACGTTGACGGATAAGGCGAGATCTTGTGTCAGCTCATCTGCCTGCCATAGCTTGAGTTGAGCGCAGGCGGTATCGATCACCCATTCACCGATGGGGAGCATGAGCCCCGTATCTTCGGCCAAGGTAATGAATTGTGCCGGTGAGACGAAACCCAATTCAGGATGGATCCAGCGGATCAATACTTCTGCCCCCAAGGGGCGGTTCGAGATGTCCACTTGGATCTGGTAGTAAAGCCGGAATTCATTTCTGACCAGCGCATTGCGCAACGCTTCCTCAAGTTTGGCACGCGCATTGATGCTCTCCTGCATCTTGGGGTCGAAGAAGCGCAAGGTGTTGCGCCCAGCATCCTTTGCTTGATACATGGCGATGTCGGCCTGCTTCATCAAGTCCTCGATATCGTGTTGCTCGCTGTGATACAGCGTGGCACCGATGCTCGGAGTGCTGTGATATGCATATGTGCCCAATTGATAGGTCTGATTGAGTTTTGCCAAGATTTTTTCGCCGATGGTTTCGGTCTGTGCGGCGGCTTCAAGTGGTTCACAGCTCAGGTCGTCTAGTATCACCACGAACTCGTCTCCCCCTAAGCGTGCAACGGTATCTCCTTCACGTACGCAAGACTCAAGTCGTTGGGCGACTTGTTGAAGAAGCAGGTCGCCCATGCTGTGGCCGAGCGTATCGTTGAGCGATTTGAAGTTGTCCAGATCGATGAATAGCAAAGCACCTTTGCACTTGCTACGTGAGCAAGACGCAATGGCCTGATGCAGCCTATCCATGAGTAGACGCCGATTGGGTAGACGGGTCAGAGGGTCATAGAAAGCGAGATTTCTGATCTCGTCTTCGGCAGTTTTGTTGGCCGTGATGTCATTGAAGGTGGAAACGTAATTAGCAATCGTACCGTCAGCATCTTTAACAGCCGTGATGGTGATGAACTCAGGATATATCTCGCCGTTCTTGCGACGATTCCATATCTCGCCTTCCCAATAGCCTTGTTTGATGAGTTGTTCCCACATCTCGGTATAGAAAGCTGAATTTTGGCGGCCAGATTTGAGAATGTTCGGATTTTTTCTAACGACATCTTCCGCCGAGTATCCTGTGATCAAAGTGAAAGCACGGTTCACACGCAGGATATGATTGTGGGTATCCGTGATCATCATGCCCTCTTGAGCCTCGAAAGCCGTGGCCGCGATACTCAGATCGGCCTTGGTGCGTTGTGATTCACGCAGATAAAGCAAGATGGCAGAAGCCGTTACGAGCAGCATGCCTCCGGTAGTTGCGAGTAAAAGAAAGAGCCACACCTTTGCTGTCCCAAAGTTCAATATTTCTGTTAGCGTGTGACTCGCGTAGACAGTGATGCTGTCTTCAGGAAGTGTTTTGGATACCAAAACGGTAGGGAAAGCTTGATCATCGAAGCGAACAGTTTGCGGGAAATCATGCTCATCCCAAGGAGATAGCGATAGCGATGGAATGGCACTCATCTTGTATTGCAACGATCGCTTCTCTGTGGATAGTTGCGAGATAGGTGAATTCGGCAGGGAGTGGAACTCAAGCGACTTGTCTTGTGCCAGCACTATGACGCCGTTGTTGTCAGCAATGAACGCATTCGCCTGTTCGATCCAATCCCGATATCTCGTGATGCTCCGTTTAATGACCACGGCGCCCATGAAGCGATTTGAATCCATGACGGGATGGGAATAGTAGAGCCCTGGAATGTTGGATGTTCTGCCGACGGCATATTGACGACCCAGTTCCCCTGCTTTTGCCTGCTGGAAATATGTGCGATCCACATAGCTCGTGCCCACAAAACTATCTTTCTTTTCGGCATTGCTTGAGGAGATACATTCCCCTGCTGCATTCATGATGAAGATGTTGTCAGCACCAAGATTGCTGGCTGCTGTCGCGAGGTAGTCATTCAAGGTGTTCAGTGACTTGTCTTGCGTCCAACGCTGTTTTCTGACCTCATAAGATAGTGATGAGGGAGTAATGCCGGGGCCGAAACGCTGTAAGGCTCTTCGTGTATCGCCGTCACGCGAGATCACCAGCGTGATGCCTTTGAGGACAGTGATGCTCTCACTGATATTGCGGGTGAGTTGTTCAACTTTGAGGGAGGTCTGCTGAAGTTCGTTCTGGTACAAGCTATTGGCAAGACGGTTGTAGTAAGCGTCAGCACTTAGCCATGATATTGCAAACCAAGTTGCAATCAGAAGTGCGATGGTTCTGTAAGAGCGTTTGATCGAGAACGTATTGTTGGGTCTGCCGATGTAGGTCGCGACGATGGTGATGGTGATGATTAAACTGGTCGATGCCAATACGATGGCGGCGAGGAAAGTTGGTGATATTCCGTCATCAAGTATGTTGGCGGCATCCCCTCGAATGAAATAAGCGGCAGCCATCGCGGTGTAGTGCATGCCGGAAACGGCCAGTCCCATCATCACTGCGCTGGCGGGTGTCGCCCAGTTCTTCAGGCGTGACTGCTCAGCCTGCAAACGGAATTTGATCCACAGGGCGAATGTGGCGAGCACGACGGCGACGACAATGGATAGTGAAAATAATTTGATGTCGTAGCGGATCAGGCCGTTGAGGCGCATCGCGGCCATGCCGGAATAATGCATGGCACCAATACCCGTTCCTATCAATAAGCCACCCATCAGTAAGCGTGCTTTAGAAAGCTCACTACGGCTGATGAGGCCGATGGCGAGAATGCTTGCGAGAATGCTAGGGATAGTCGACAGAAAAGTGAGTATGCCGTCATAACTGCTAGAGCAAGGAAGGCTGAATGCAAGCATGCCGACGAAATGCATGGCCCATATCCCTAAGCCCAAACTTAGCCCGCCACCGGTGATCCATAGTCTCTTCAGGGAAGGTTTGGTCGAGGCCGAGATTGAGACGAATTGTGAAACAAGTAGAGCGGCGTAGGAGGCCAAGATTGCTACGAGGATGGAAAGGCTGACTAGGACGTAATCATAGTTACCCTCGTACAGTACGCTGTCTGCAGGAGGTGTGGCCACAAATTGAAGATAATCTAGCATCGTAATAATCTCATACAGCATTTAATCAATAGCCAAGTTAATGGCAGAGTGTTGTTCATTTCCCTGAAAGGGGGGATTCAAACAACGGGTAAAACTGGCGTTCCATCTTGAGCATGGAGGGTGTCCTGGATTTTTTGTAAACGGGTTTTCTTAACGCTGCGGCATGAGCTTCCCTCGGTTTTTAGTCTTCCAAGGGCTGGTGTTCATGCTACCAGTTTCTCGTTCTGCTGAGCAATAAGCCAGTTATCCAGAAACTGAATCGGTGACTTGTAGCCCAGTGTTGAGTGCTGCCGTTTTCGGTTGTACAACACCTCAATGTATTCAAAGCTCATCGCCGTCATTGCGGCCCGTGTCTCGAACTGCACCCCGTTCACCCGCTCATTTTTAAAGCTGTTAAACCAACTTTCAGTCGGCGCGTTATCCCAGCAATTTCCCTTGCGACTCATCGAGCAGACCATGCCGTACGCCTTCAGTTTTTCCTGAAAGGCATGGCTGGCATACTGGCTGCCGCGATCCGAATGATGCATCAGTCCCGCCGCCGGTTTCTTGCGAAACCAGGCCATCTGGACTTCACCGAGTTTCTCTCGCGAAGTACGCCGTCGCTTTTTTTAATATTTCACACTCTCGTTTCAAACGGATATTTTCGGCGCGTAACCGCGATAATTCCATCTGCTCCGGCGTAATCGGCTTTGTGCCAGGTCCATTGAGCTTGCCAGCCTCTGCCGCCTTGACCCAGTTACGCAATGTCTGCTCGACCAGTCCTAACTCCTTGACGACCCCGCTGATCGATCCAACTTCCTTATGTCGCTTGACGGCCAGCTCCCTGAACTCCGTCGTGTATTCCTGCTTCGGTATTTTCATCATTTGCCTTTCCAAAAGTAACGTTAATTTTACGTCACCCTTGGAAGACTATTTTTCGGGGGAAGCTCAGTCTTAAGCAACCACTACTTTGGCACTTTGATGCCGTTTTAGGAAGTGGGCGTCCATTCCATTACTATACCCTTGCAAAACGGCTAAAGCACGCGAAGAAAATGGCACGGCTTCCAGGCGAGTTTCGTCAAAAAAAACGTGTTACATCGCGACTTGTTTGATAGAATCAGCCGCATTTACCCATCTACTACAGGAGAACAGAAGTGAAGATACGCAGAACCAAAGAAGAGCGCATTGCGGCCCTGGAAGCACAGATTCAAAAACTTAAACAGGCATCCTCTGCCCCCAAAGAAATCAAACTTGGCAAAGAAAGCAACGGCATCGCTGCGGCTGTTTCCGCCATTGAAGAGGCTGCCAAATTGAATAACGTATCCGTTGGTGAAGTTATCAAGGCCGTATCACGCATTAAACGCACCGGATTGAAGATCGAAAATTCTGTACGCAAATCCGGCGAGTAGCACCGGGTAATATCCCTGAAAAATATCATATCCCGTGTAGTCCATTAGGGAAACGCTGATCAAATCGTCTTTGCGATAACCAGCGACTTGCCAACTTACTGGCTTAATCGAATGGCTATCAATGATGGCTTGGGCTTTACCCCTTAGCCAGAATTGAGTAGTTTTATCAGTAGTTTCATCAGGAGCGGCCTTTAGCCGCGAGGTACGTGGCGGGACGTGGCAAACCAAAATCCCTTTATAGATCAAGGAACTGGATTGCCACGCTTCGCTCGCAATGACACCTTTAATGAATAATTCAGCGTTTTCTTAGCCGTCAAATTGCCGATGGACTAACACAGACTAAGCCTGAATCACCGGGCTTATTGCTTGCCGTACAGTTTGCGTCCGCGGATTCGGGCGCGGTGCGCGGCGCGTTGCTCGGCTTCGGTCAAGGGTCTGGGCTTCTTGCCTTCAAACGGATTCTTGCTCGAATTGTACTGAATCTTCATCGGCGTGCCCTGCAGCTTGAAAATTTCGGCAAATGAACGTTCCAGATAACGCGTATAGCTGGCCGGGATATTGTCCAGGCCGCTGCCGTGAACCACGATCAGCGGCGGGTTGCTGCCACCCTGATGGGCATAGCGCATCTTGGGCAGGAAACGACCCACCTTGGGCGGGGCCTGTTTTTCTATCGCGCCTATCAGCGCACGGGTCAGCTTGGGCGTGGACAATTTCGCCATCGCCGCGTCATAGGCTGCATCCACTGACTTCAACACGTCGATAATGCCGCTGCCATTCAGTGCAGAGATGTAATGACGCTTGGCAAACCCCAGAAAATGCAGTTTGCGCTCAATGTCGCTCTTGACCATCTCGCGCTGATGCGCATCCAGCCCGTCCCACTTGTTCACCGCCAGCACCAGCGCCCGGCCCGCCTGCAGCACGAAGTCCGCAACGTGCGCGTCCTGTTCGGTGATCTGGTCGCGTGCGTCAACCACCAGCACCACCACATTGGCGTCTTCAATGGCCTGCATGGTCTTGATGACTGAGAATTTCTCGATGGCCTCTTCGACTTTTCCACGGCGACGCACGCCGGCGGTGTCTATGATGGTGTACTGCTTTCCATTTCGTTCAAAATCGATGTAGATACTGTCGCGCGTAGTGCCGGGCTGGTCGAACGCGATTACCCGCTGCTCACCCAGAATAGCGTTCACCAGCGTGGATTTCCCGACATTCGGGCGCCCGACGATGGCCAGCTTGGGCGGCTTGTCGTGCTGAACTTCTTCCTCTTCGACCTCGTCTGGAAAATTCTCCAGCGCAATTTCAACCACTTCAACGACATTGTCGCCGTGGGCGGAGGAAATCGGGTAGGGTTCCCCCAGCCCCAGCTCGAAAAATTCGGCCGTGACGCGCGCGCGCGCCATGCCTTCTGCCTTGTTGACCAGGAGCAGAATAGGCTTGCCGGTCTTGCGCAACTGGGTGGCGATGATCAGATCCTGCGGCGTGCAACCCGCCCGGCCATCCACCAGAAACAGCACCATGTCCGCCTCATCCACAGCCTGACGGCTTTGTCTGGCCATTTCATACATGATGCCGTCCTTGGCAACAGGCTCCAGACCTCCGGTATCGACAACCAGATAGGGACGCTCGCCTACCCGCCCCCGTCCGTAATGGCGATCGCGGGTAAGCCCCGGCTGATCCGCGACCAGGGCATCACGGCTGCGCGTGAGACGATTGAACAAAGTGGACTTACCCACATTCGGACGACCAACTAATACAAGTGTGGGTAACATTTTGAAAACCTTTAATGAAAAGTGAAGGGTAAAGGGGGAGGGTACGCACCTTCGGTGCTTAAGAGGGAAGGGCAAACCCTTCTCCCTTCTCCCTTCCCTCTTCCCCTTATTTTATCGTCAGAGAATAGACATCGCCGCCTTGCGTTTGCACCAGCAGGCCGCCATCCATCTGCACAGGCGCAGTTTGGATCGCGCTGCCGCTCAGTTTGACACGCGCAACAAAGCGGCCATCTTCGCGGCTCAGGCCGTGCAGGAAGCCCTGATAATCGCCGACTACCACGAAGTCATCCTGCGCATAAGGCGCGGAGACATCGCGGCGCAGCAGCTGGTCGTTCTTCCACACCGTGCTGCCGCTGTCCTTATCCAGCGCGAAGACCGCGCTCCTGGCATCGCTTGCATACAGATGTTTGCGCAAAATAAACAGCCCCTTGTCGCTGTCGATGTTGCGGCTCCACAAAGGGCTGCCCTGCCCGGCGTCATAACAGGCCAGATTCCCCTGGAACGCGATTGCACATACCTGCGCATCGCTCACCACCGGATTGCTGGTAATGTCGCTGATGCGTTCCAGTTCGGTGTTGCCGCGCGGTTGCGACACGGAGTTTTCCCACAACAGCGAACCGTCTGCCAGCTTGATAGCGCTCAGCTTGCCGCCGGCAAACCCTGCAAAGGCCACGCCGCGCCGTATCGTGACGCTCGCATGGCTGCGCACCACCAGAGCGGGCGTGCTGCGTTCATAGACCCACATACGCTTGCCGTCGGCTGCATTCAAACCCGCAACGTGACCGTCACCGCTGCGCACGACGACGATACCATCGGCCACCTGCGGCACACCCAGCACTTCGCTGGATACTTTGCTGCTCCAGCGCAGCTTGCCATCCTCGCCGTAAGCCTGCACTTCACCCTTGTCGCTGCCTATCAGCACCAGCCCCTCACCGCTGCCCACCCCGGCCGAAACGCGGATATTGCTTTCTATGCGCCAGACCTGCTTGCCCGTAGCACGGTCCAGACGCGTCAGCGTGCCCTTGCCGGATGCGCCGTAAACCGCATCGCCTGTCAGCGAGGCCTGCAATGGATTCGCTCCCGGATCGCCGAAATCGCCATGCCAGCGCTCCACGAATTTAGCCGTCTCGCCAAATTCAACCAGCTTGGCCGGCTCCTGTCCGGTTGGCGTCCCCATCCAGCCTCTGACCGTATCCACGGTGCCGCAGCCACTCAACACCAGCAGTGCCAGCAGTATTCCTGATCTCTTCATTTGGTCGCTCCAAAGGTATCCAGCTTCATCTGGACCAGATTTCGGTAGGCGCTCTTTGCGTCGAGTTTCTCATAAGCCAGCTGGTAGGCAGCCTTGGCTTCTGCCGGCTTGCCCTGTGCGTTCAGCACGTCGCCCTTCAGGTCGGCATACAGACCATCAAACGAAGCCGCGTGTTCAGTTTCAAGCAGTTTCAGCGCAGCGGCGTAATCCTTTTCATCCAGCAGCAGTGCAGCCATGCGCAGGCTGGCTATGCTTTTCAGTCCATCCTCTTTCGCATGTTCTATCACCCATTGCAATTGCGACTTGGCGCGCAGGGCATCCTTGCCGAACTCGTTCACCTGCGCCGCAATCAGGGCGGCACGCGAGGCATAGGGCGTAGCCGCATATTTATCCATCACCGCCGCTGCGGCATCGTTGACCCGCTTGGCATCATTGCTGGCCAGTTGCTCGACGAATTGCTGATACAGGGTCGCCGCCTCCGCAGTCTGTTTGCTCTGGTAATACTGCCAGCCGCGCCAGCCGCCCATGACCACCGCAACGATCAGCACCGTGGCCAGCAGCCAGTTGGCATTCTCCTTCCACCATGCTTTCAGCGATTCAAGTTGTTCCTGTTCCTGCAAATCCAAAGCTGCCATGTTCTACTCCTGCCTGAAAAATTTGTTTATCGTTAAGGTGAGTTCCTGCACGTTCACTTTCACCTGCTCGCCGCCCTGCATGGGCTTGACGCTGACCTCGTTCGCCCGCGCTTCGTCATCCCCTATTACCAGCGCCACGCGTGCGCCACTGCCATCCGCTTTTTTCATTTGCGATTTAAAGCTGCCGCCACCGCAATGCAACAGCACGCGCAACTGGCTGTCACGCAATTGTTCAGCCACCTTGCTGGCAAGCTGGCTGGCCAGTTCACCCTGATGCACCACATACACATCGACCTGCGGTTTGGGCAGCGGCATGCCGCCCTCCTGCAACAACACCAGCAAGCGCTCCACCCCCATCGCGAAACCCATCGCGGGTGCAGGTTTGCCACCGATCTGTTCGACCAGCCCGTCATAACGGCCACCCGCGCATATCGTGCCCTGCGCACCCAGACGCGTAGTCACCCACTCGAACACCGTGCGGTTGTAGTAATCCAGCCCGCGCACCAGACGCGGGTTGATCTCGAACGCCACATCATGCTGCCTGAGTATCGCCTGCAGCGCCGCAAAATGCGTCAGCGCCTCTTCGTTCAGTTCATCCATCAATTTGGGCGCCGCTTCGATCAGCGCCTGCATCGCCGGGTTCTTGCTGTCCAGTATGCGCAGCGGATTGCTGTGCAGCCGGCGCGTCGCCTCGGCATCCAGCATTTCGGCATGCTGTTCAAAATACGCGATCAGCTTGGCACGGTGCCGATGGCGGCACGCGGAATCGCCCAGCGTATTCAGTTGCAGCGTGACATCCGTCAGACCCAGTTTTTTCCACAGCCGCGCGCACATCAGTATCTGTTCGGCATCCACGTCCGGACCGGAAAAACCCAGCGCCTCCACACCGACTTGATGAAACTGGCGATAGCGGCCTTTTTGCGGACGCTCGTGACGAAACATTTGCCCGCTGTAATACAGGCGCTGCGGCGCGTTATACAGCAAATTGTGCTGCAACACTGCGCGCACGCAGGATGCAGTCCCTTCGGGACGCAGCGTCAGCAGATCGCCGTTCAGGCTGTCCTCGAAGCTGTACATCTCTTTTTCCACGATATCCGTGACTTCGCCGATCGCCCGCTTGAACAGCGCAGTCGGTTCAACCAGCGGCATGCGTATGTTGCGGTAGCCGTAAGATGCCAGCCAGTCGCGCACCACCTCTTCAAACCATAACCAGAGCTCCGCCTCGTCCGGCAGAATATCGTTCATGCCGCGCACGGCTTGCAATGTATTGCTATCACTCATCTTTCAACCTGAAAACAATTGCTGTCCACGAAAGACACGAAAAGCACGAACAAACCGACATATTTGCCTGATTTCGTGTTTTTCGTGTCTTTCGTGGATAAAGCATCTTTTAATCTTCAATCCCGGCGCGCCTCGCATAATTGCGCGCCACATAATCGTCCACGATGCCGGTGAATTCAGCCGCGATGTTGTCTCCGCGCAGGGTCATCGCCTTCTGACCGTCGATATAAACCGGCGCGGCGGGCGATTCGCCGGTACCGGGCAGGCTGATGCCTATGTTCGCCAGTTTGCTCTCGCCCGGCCCGTTCACCACGCAGCCCATCACCGCGACCGTCATATTTTCCACGCCGTCATACTGTTCGCGCCAGACGGGCATCTGCACACGCAAATGACGCTGTATGCTTTGTGCCAGTTCCTGAAAGAAGCTGCTGGTGGTGCGCCCGCATCCCGGACAGGCCGTCACCATGGGCGCAAACGCGCGCAGGCCCATGGTTTGCAATATTTCCTGACCCACCAGCACTTCCTGCGTGCGGTCTCCACCCGGCTCAGGGGTCAGCGAGATACGTATGGTGTCGCCTATCCCTTCCTGCAACAGCACCGCCAGCGCAGCGGCAGAGGCGACAATTCCCTTGGAACCCATGCCCGCCTCGGTCAACCCCAGGTGCAGGGCGTAGTCGCATTGCTGTGTCAGGGCGCGATAAACCGCGATCAAATCCTGCACTTCGCTGACCTTGCAGGACAACACGATGCGGTTATGCGGCAGCCCCAGCTGTTCGGCGCGTTGCGCACTCTCGATGGCGGATGCGATCAGCGCGGCGCGGGTGACTTCTTTAACGTCCTTAGGCTCGGGCAGCAGCGCATTCTCGTCCATCATGCGCACCACCAGCCTCTGATCCAGGCTGCCCCAGTTCACGCCTATGCGTACCGGCTTGTCATAACGAATCGCGGTCTGGATCATGATGGTGAACGGGTCGTCCTCTTCACGATTACGCCCGACGTTGCCGGGATTGATGCGGTATTTCGCCAGCGCCTGCGCGCAATCCGGATAGTCCGTCAATAAACGGTGACCGTTGTAGTGAAAATCGCCCACCAGCGGCACATGACAACCCAGCGCGTCGAGCCGCCTGCGTATGGTGGCCACCTGCGCGGCTGCCTCGGGGGTATTAACCGTGATACGCACCAGCTCCGAACCCGCCCTGGCCAGCTCGACAACCTGTTTGGTGGTTGCGTCCGCATCGGCCGTATCGGTATTGGTCATGGATTGCACCACGACAGGCGCACCGCCACCCAGCATCACTTTCCCTATCAGCACCCGTTGCGACGGACGACGTTTAATCGTATTCACTTTTACTCCAGCGTCAAACGCGCGACATCGCTGCTGGCATTGATATAGGACGACAGATCCACTGGCTTGTCCCGCAAATACAGACGCACGGCAGTCGCATGACCGATCACCAGCTCAAACGGCGCGATGCCTTGCACACGCAATTCGCTGTCGGGCTGATTAACCTGTCTGGACAACGTTCTACCCGTTTTATCCTTGATTTCCGCCCAGGATTCCCTGTCGAACACCAGACGCAACGCGCTTGCCGGTTGAGCCGTGTCAGACGAAGAGCTGACGGCTGCCTGTGTCGCCGCATCGGGTACGGCCGATTCGGGCGCGACCGAACCCTCCATCACCTCAAGCTGCTCAGACAACGGCAGCGACATTTCAACCAGCGCCTCATCTGCCGCATCCTGTGCCGGCTGCACTTGCGCGACCGGCTCGGGCGTACTGTCCTGCCATAGCGCAAATCCGGCTATCACCAGCACGACCAGAAAGGCGGCGATCAGCAGATTGACGCTCTGCCGGCGCATCGTCTTTGCCGTCGGAAAGGGCGCCTCGACATGGAGCGGATCCTCTTTTACCTGCACGGCTTTGGCGCCCGGCAGGGCATCCAGCAGCGGTTGCGCGTCGATTTCCAGCAACTTGGCATAACTGCGCACAAAGCCGCGCACGAAAGCGGTCTCCGGCAGCGACTGAAAATCATCTGCTTCCAGCGCCTCGATTTGACGTGATGCGAGCTTGATCTTGCCAACCACCTCCTCCACGCTCAGACCCGCACGCTCGCGACCCTCGCGCAGCAACTGTCCTACCGACGGGGACTGTGCCGCGCTGTCACCCGGCGGAGCATCCACGCTATCGACCGGCATATTTTCTTGTAACTGTTCCATCATTCACCCTGCATCAGCAATTGAGTTTCACGGGCATCAGGATAACGCTGGCGCAACTGCAGGGCATAACTCGCCGCTGCATTGCTGTCCCCGGCCCTGCGCTCTATACGTACGGCCAGCCAAAGCTGAGCGGCCGACAAATTGTTATTCCTTTGCACATAACTCGTAAGATATTTCTTGGCGGCCAAGTAATCGCCCTCGGCAAACTTCAGCTCCGCCAGCGCCTGCAAGGCCTGCAGCAAATCCGGCTGCAACTGCAAGGCGCGCAGTAAAAACTCTTCGGCATCGCTGTTGTTGCCCGCCTTGCGCGAACACAGCCCGGCGTTCAGATAAGCCCGCTCCGGCGTGGCGTACAAGGGATTCTTGACGGCAGCCATGAATTGCGGGATGGACTCCCGTTCCTTGCCGCGCTGACACAGGAACCAGCCGTAGTTGTTGTGCGTTTCGGACTCCGTTTTGTCCAGCCGCAGGCTTTGCTGAAAATCCTCCTCAGCCGCCTTGTCCTCGCGCAGCGCCATATTGATCAAACCGCGCACGCTATAAGCCGGCGCGTAATTACGATCCGCCTGCAAGGCCAGATCGATCTCGGACAGCGCGACACCCATCTGGTTGCGTTCAAAGTACAAACCCGCCAGTTCGGTGTGAATTCTGGCATTGGCCCGCGCCTTTTCCTGTTCCTGCTGTGCGGTCGAATGACCACTCGTGGCACAGCCGGTCAGCAACAGAAGCAGCAAGGCAAAAACATAATTCATCGTGTCCCCCCGTCAGTCTGGAACGCAACGCGCGC
>Ga0209231_1000212_pt1 | contig 40781 bp, 45 predicted proteins | sample Deesub45470m_DNA_FD_188086 | JGI IMG/M metagenome (GOLD analysis project Ga0209231, IMG submission 188086) | Deep subsurface microbial communities from North Pacific Ocean - 450_OLKR46/470m Metagenome (SPAdes) (version 2) | ecosystem: Environmental > Terrestrial > Deep subsurface > Unclassified ... | reverse complement strand
CGCCCGAGTGGTATCGGTCCACATCGTTGATCTCCGGAAGTTTGTTGCAAAACCCCTGAATCAACGACTGCGGCAAGCGTCAAGCTAACCCGCTGATACCACTCAACTTAATTTCGGATCGGGCTCTGAGGCGCAGCATCCGCACCTGTGATTTGCGCTAAGGCGGGTTGAATAATTGTCGATGCCGCCAGGGCAATCAGCGAAATTGACAGATTTGCATTTGTATAACGCAATTTATCTTCCCCTATTTGATTAGATGATCGCGGTCCGACACAATCCGAGCGCGAGATGTTCTCACCCGCCGCAACGTTAATCGCGGCACCCTGCGAATATTTTCTATTATGTTTTTTTGCTTGGCGCAGGATCTGGAAATGAATTCGCATTTTGGTGCGATCATTTACCTTTCCCGCGATCTGTGGAATGGCGCACTCTTGCGGCAAGATATTGCCCGCTCTTGCGCACTCTTTGCCATTTCCTGCTCGATTGTGACGGCCCACTTGTGCCGCCGCTCACTCTGAGTCTTAATCGAGCCATGGGGTAGCAAGACATGCAGTTGAACAGTCATGGCGACAGAAAATATATTACCGGGCGGCGGCTTTCGGATGTCGCTGAATGGTCCGGACTGCGCCTTGAACTTTGGCAGCATGATGCCGGGCAGCTAGCCGACCTTGGCCTGGAATGTACCGAGATCGGCATCCTCCTGTCCGGACAGCTCAGCGTCCGGCGGACCGGCGATGGCCAGACGCAGGAGGCGTTCGCCCGTCCGGGGACGTCCTGGATCTGTCCGTCAGGTACTTATGAAAGCGATATTCGCCTCTCCGCGCCGATGGACGAGTGCCTGCACATCTTCCTGCCGCCCACTTTGCTGGAGCGTGCAGCGCTGGAAGCGTATGAGATCGATCCGGACAAGGCGCGCCTCGGCTATGCGGGCGGCATGAACGACACGCTGCTGGTGCAGATCGGCACGGCTTTCCGTTCGCTATTGGAACGTGGACCGGCCCCTACCGATCGTCTGCTCGTCGATGGGATGCGCACGACGCTCGCGGCACATCTGGTCAGCCAATATTCCGCCGATCACTGGCGCGCGCCGGATATGCAGGCCGCGCGCACGCTCGATCCAGTTCGGCTGAAACGGGTGGTGGACCTAATCGAACACAAGCTCGACGCCGAACTGTCGCTGGAGGAACTGGCCGCGCAGGCGTGCCTCAGCCCGTTCCACTTCACCCGCCTGTTCCGACGGGCGACCGGGCTGACGCCGCATCGCTATGTGATGGAGCGGCGCATCCAGGTGGCGCAGGAACGGCTTGCACTGGGGCGGCTGACGCTGGTGGAGATTGCATTGGAAACGGGTTTCGGGTCGCAGGCGAATTTCAACCGCGTGTTCCGCAAGGCGACTGGCATGTCGCCCGGCCAGTATCGCAAGCTGCATTGCGTCGCGCTATGCGCAACCTGAAACGGATCGCTCAATTGGCGATACCGCCATCATCCGGCAATTGGCCAATGCGCCGCAGTAACCGCGTGGCCACCGATGCGCGGATCGGCTGTCCGCGCCTGATCTTGACCCATGTGTTGACGCTGATCCCCAACTTTTCCATCAGATAGTCTGGCTTCTGGCTTTCGAGCTTTGCCGCCAGCCTATCCGCGATGCTTGGGTCGATATGCGCCATGCGCTGCGGTGTCGCGGGCTGCCCGCCCAACATCACAGCGCTTCCCAATCCACCGCCTGCTCATAGGCAGCTGCAGCCTGATAGATGATGCTTTCGCCATGATCGCGCGCCACCAGCATCAGACCCACGGGCAGCCCGTCGACCGTGCCGCACGGTAGCGACAAAGCCGGATTGCCGGTAACGTCATAGGCGGCTGTATTGCCGATCATCTCCAGCGCGCGGGCGACGATCTCGGTCACGGGCGCATCGGCGGCTGGCAGTTTCGACGCGACGATCGGCAGCGTTGGCATCAACAGCAAATCATAGGCACCGAAAAGCCTTTCGTAGCTGCGCTTTACCCGCAAGCGGATATTCTGCGCTTTGGCATGGTAGCGCCCGCCAAAGGCGCGCCTGCCATATTCGCCCACCATCATGCATAATTTGAGCGACGCAGACAGGGCATCGGCCTGATCGCGCCAATTCCGATGCCGGTCGATCAGCGCGACATCCTGCAAGCCGATGCTGTTATGACCGCCGCCGTTGCCGAACATCATCTGCGCCAATAGCCCCTCGCAGCCGATCGGTGTCCACAGCGCGGTCGCCAACTCATGGTCGGGGACTGACAGGGGCGTGACAGTGGCGCCGAGCGCCTCGAACTGGCGCGCCGCATCCCGGACCTTTTCTGCAACTTGCGGCATCATGTTGGACAGCGCGAAGCCTTCTTCCACTAAGCCGATCCGCAGCCCCTGCACCCCGCGATCCAGCGCAGCCGAATAGGCCTGCGCCTGTGCGCCGCGCTGGCGCGAGTCCATACCGTCGGGACCAGCGATGACTTCGAGCATCAGGGCATTGTCGCGCACAGTGCGGGTGATCGGGCCGCAATGGTCCACCGTCGCCTCGATCGGCATAAGGCCGGTATAGGGCACCAGCCCATGGGTCGGTTTCATCCCCACGACGCCGCAGAAAGAGGCGGGGATGCGCACCGACCCACCCTGATCCGTGCCCAGCGCCATGTCCACTTCGCCTGCCGCGACCAGGGCGGCGCTGCCCGACGACGATCCACCAGCTGAATAGCCCAATCGGCGCGGATTATGGACAGGTGCCGGATCTGACGTATGGCTCCCCCCCGACAGGCAGAACTGCTCGCATGTCGCCTTGCCCAGGATCGAGCCCCCGGCATCCAGTACACGAGTCACGACCGTCGCGTCGAAACTGGGCACGAAGCCCTCCAATGTCGCCGATCCGTTCATCATCGGTACGCCAGCGACGTTGATATTATCCTTGATCGCGACAGTCCTGCCATGCAGCTTGCCGGTCGAGGCGCCCTGCACCATGGCCTTCCAATACCAAGCGTTGCCGCATGTTTCCTCCCCTTCGGGGCGATAGCCCGGCGCGCGCGGATAGCGCAGCGGCGGCACCTCGTCGGGAAGATCGTCGATCATCTGATAATCGGCAAGGAAGCCGTCCATCAGGACCTGATAGTCCTGCACCTGATCGGGCGGCAGAGTCATGTGCAGGCTGGCGGCGATGTCGGCCAGTTCGGCGGTCGACGGCGTGCGGATGGTCATGGATGATCCCCGATCAGTTGGCGTCGGCGCCGATGCGGGCGTCGCGCATCAGGCCGCTATTGGGATGGCAATTGATATATTCATAATATTGGTCAGCAGCGTCGACCACCAGCACCTCATGATAGAGCCTGAGCTTCTCAAGCGAAGTGGCGACCCGGAAGAAGGTGACGAAGATGCGCAAATGCGTCGGATGAGATTCCGCCCAGCGCTCCAGTAGGTCGAGCGACCGCCAGTGGCCCAGGTCGAAACTCTGGTCGATCGGTCGCCCGTCCAGGTCGATATGCCGGACATAGCGGTTCGAATAGCAGCCGACACTGGCACCCTGATCGCGCAGGAAATCCATGCCCGCGCGTAGCGTCGGCTCGATCTCCTCCAGATACAGGACGCGCTCTTCCGCTCCGGCCTCCTCCCAATCCTGTCCTGACCGGATCAGGCAGAGATTGTCATGCCCGCCGATGATGACCCGGCCCCGTGCCTGCGGGTCGCCGGCAGCAACGGTCAGGTCGCCCTTCGCCGCCAGCCAGTCGGTCTGCGAAGCGGCCATCCGGTCACGCATCGACCCCCAATAGCCATGTTCCTCAATCTGGTCGCTGACGCGATCCATGACCGCGCCGACGCCGGGCAGCGCATCACGAAAGGCATAGAGCGTCTCGAACTGATCGACGCGTGGGGCCAGTATCTCGCGAAAATAGCCTAGCCCGTCGGACAGGCGCGCATCCGCCTGCCACCAGTCCCGCACCGGCGCGGCATCCTGCCAGCGCGCGAACGCGGCGGGATCGCCCCAGTAGGCGATGGCCATGCGATTGTCATAGCCATCGGTGTCGGCATAATCGACCAGGTCGAAATGACCCGGACCGTCCGTCGCCTGAAACATCGCGACGATGTGCCGCAGCGCATCCAGCGAAGCGGCGTTGGCGAGACCATCGCCACTTTTCGACTGCACGCCGAAATGCGCCATCACGACCTGCTTGAGCGACGGATCGGCACGCGCCACCCACATGGGGAAAGGCGGAACATAGTCGGCCGCGACCCGGCGCGAGAGGCTACGCGGGCATTTGAGGTGGGTGTCGATTGCGGATTCCATGTCGCCGATGGTCCTTTCCGGGCGCGAACTTAGCCCTCCATGAGCCGGTCGATAGGCTCGCGGAAAGGCATGGACCGATCATATCGGGCGGCAGCGCGAGATATTGCCAAGGCTTGCGAAGTCATTGGCATATCTTGCTATTCATTCCGTTGGCCTAGGTTCCCGCAAGATGTGTCAACAGCTCCGCAGGATCGGGCAATACGTGCCTGGTCGAGGCATCCAATCTCTTGGCGATATCGGCGCAAGCCCGGCGACCTCGCCCGAACTGAGGTCCGCTTGCGGTCGTATCGACCTGATCTCATCGAGAGAGGAAAAGGGAATGTCTGTCGGGGTAGAAGAGATGCATGACAACCGACCCGGCCTGCCGTTGCAGGCGTCGGCCGAAGAGCGCGCCCGCGCGCTCTATCAGGTTTTGAAGGACAAGGGCGTTGCAGCGGACGGCTTTGTCGAAGGATGGCAAAAGGTGTTCGAGGAGGATTTCTCCCCCCGGCGCGGCGCAGAATTGGTCGCCCGCGCCTGGACCGACCCGGATTTTCGGGATTTGCTGCTCAGCGATGGCACAGCAGCTGTAGGGCAATATGGCTATCTGGGGCCGCAGGGCGAATATATCGTCGCGCTGGAGGACAGCGCCAGCGTCAAGCATGTCGTAACCTGCACGCTATGTTCCTGCACCGCCTGGCCGATCCTTGGCCTGCCACCGACATGGTATAAGAGCTTTGAATATCGGGCGCGCATCTGCCGCGAACCGCGCAAGGTGCTGGCCGAAATGGGCACCGACATCCCCGCCGAGGTCGCCATCAAGGTTTATGATACGACCGCCGAAACGCGGTACATGGTCCTGCCCGTCCGTCCCGAAGGGACCGGGGGCTGGAGCGCGGAGCAGCTCGCCCAGATCGTCACCAAGGACTGCCTGATCGGCGTCGCCTTGCCCAAGGCAGGCTGAACCCAAGACTTCAAGCAAAGGACAGACATAATGGACGGTATCCATGATCTCGCCGGGATGCAGGGCTTCGGGAGGGTCGATCATATCGCCGATGCGGACGTCGGCGGCCCGTTTCACCATGACTGGGAGGCGATCGGCTATGGCGGCATTTTCCTGGGTGTAGAAAAGGGCATTTTCAGCATCGATGAAGTGCGTCACGCGGTCGAGCGGCTGGAGCCGCTCTATTATCTGATGACTCCCTATTATGAACGCTATGTCGTCGGCGTAGCCTCCCTACTGGTCGAAAAACGCGTGTTGACGCAGGATGAACTGGTCGCCGCGACCGGCAAGCCCTTCCCGCTGGCCCGGCCTGCCTTGTCGCAAGGTCGTGCCCCGCGCCAGGATCGCTCCCCCTTTGCGGTCGGCGATCGCGTCCGGGTACGCGACGATCATTTTGCCGGACATGTCCGCTATCCCGCTTATTGTCGGGGCAAGGTGGGGACCGTCACGCACCGCACCAGCGCACAATGGCCGTTCCCTGACGCGATCGGCCATGGACGCAACGACTGCGGATCGGAACCAACGCTCCATGTCGAATTTACAGGGGCTGACCTATGGGGCGACGATACCGACGTCTCCGCCGTGGTGGTCGATCTGTTCGAAACCTATCTCGAACCCGCCTGAGCCATAGGGCCATGGATGACACCCGCCTCCCGGTCACCGTCCTCTCCGGCTTTTTGGGCGCGGGGAAAAGCACCTTGCTCAGTCATATCCTGAAAAACCGTCAGGGCCGACGGGTCGCCATCATCGTCAATGACATGAGCGAGATCAATATCGACGCCGCTGACATCATGCGTGATGTCGCCCTCAGCAGGTCGGAGGAACGGCTGGTCGAAATGACCAATGGTTGCATCTGCTGCACTCTGCGGGAGGATTTGCTGGAACAGATCAGCCTGCTCGCAGCAGAGCAGCGGTTCGATTATCTGCTGATCGAATCGTCAGGTATTTCCGAACCCCGGCCGGTCGCGGAAACTTTCACCTTTATCGACCCTGCGGGAAGAACGCTGGCCGATGTCGCGCGACTGGATACAATGGTGACGGTCGTGGACGCTCGTCACTTCCTGCGCGACTTTCGCGCTGGCGAGTGGCTGGAGGCAGGTTTGCCCGGCGATCGCGACCTCTCACAATTGCTGATCGACCAGATCGAGTTTGCCGACATGATCCTTGTCAGCAAGGTGGATCTGGTATCCGCGGACGCGCTCGACGAATTGCTAGCGATCCTGCGCCGCCTCAATCCTGTGGCTACCATCAGGTCTATGCAGATGGGCAAGGTTCCGCTCGACTGGATTCTCGACACCCGCCTTTTCTCCCTGGAACGGGCGGAAAGCGCGCCGGGGTGGTTGCGGGAACTGCGGGGCGACCATGTACCGGAGACGGAAGAATATGGCATAGCATCCTGCGTCTATCGCGCCCGCGCGCCCTTCCATCCAGGACGCTGGAATGACTTTCTCGCACAACCCTGGAGCAATGGCCGCCTGCTGCGGGGCAAGGGCCATTTCTGGAATGCCGCCCGCTTCGCCGAAATCGGAAGTATCTCCCAAGCCGGAACCCTGATCCACCAAGGCTATATAGGGCGATGGTGGAATTTTATCCCCCAGGTCAACTGGCCCTTAGATGAGGATCGGCGCAGTGCGATCCTGCAGCAATGGGAGGAACCGGTCGGCGATTGTCGGCAGGAACTCGTCTTCATTGGCCAGCATATCGATCGCGAGACGCTATTTAGGCGACTGGACGCTTGCCTTTTGACGGTAGCGGAGATTGCTCTTGGTCCAGATCGCTGGAAAGATTTTGGCGCCGTTGCCGATGATTGAGAAGAAAGAAGGCTCTTAGCGACCTTGATGCGATGTTCAGGATTCGATTGTAATACCCGATGTCCGGACGTTCCGCTTTCCTATTCTGGACACCCAGGACTGGGCTGATTGCAGAATGACTGGTTCCAGATGATATGAACGTGAAGCGGACCATCATTCAGCTGGACTTGTAACCTATTTGCGCCGGTCACCCATCCCATTGAGCCGCCTTGACTTCGAAGGCGAGCAGGCTGATGCCACCGGGATATGAATGTCGACGGCGGGTGATGTAGAGCCCGTTGATCTTCATCAGCCGCCCGTCCCGCCATTGGCCAACATCGAGCCCCACCTCCTTTAGCTCCATCGTCACGCAAGGACGCCCCCTTCGACGACCTGCAAGGCGGGCGCTCAGGATAAACTGCGGTACCACGGCTCAGCCTGTATTGTTCCCGAATATGGGCCAGCACTTTGGCTGAGCCATCCTTCGGAGCCGCTTGCTGATCAGGCGAGAGCGCCAGGAACGATCGCCACGTTCACTCACATCCATGACACGGCAGGGCAGTTCAACGGGCCTCTGGGGCCGACAGCCATGCACAAATGCGAAATTCACGGCCTTTGGCTCGCGAAGAACTGCTTGGCCTTCCCCAGCATTTCCCTCTCCTCCCGCAGCACATGGTTTTCAAGGCGAAGACGCTCATTCTCACGCGCCGGATTTGCATCCTGCGCGGCCATCAGGTCAGATCGGTATCTCCAGCGAGTTACAACAATGATGTTCCCGTGAAGGCGGGAGAGAGCAGAGTCCTCACCTCAATGTACGAAGCGGGCTACCACGTCGCGGTAGGAGCGGCTGACTTTGACTTGGGCGCCGGATTCCAGCACCAGGAAACATTCGCCATTGGTGTGCGGCTTGACCTGTTTCACCTGGCTCAGGTTGACGATGGTGGAGCGGTGGACGCGCTGGAAATTGCGGGGGTCGAGGCGCTTTTCCAGATCCTTCATCGTTTCGCGCAGGATCAGGCTGTTGTCGGCGGTGTAGATGCACATATAGTCGCCCGCCGCATCGATGCGTTCGATCGAATCGACGTCGACCCGGAAAATCTGGCCGCGATCCTTGATGTTGATGAGCTTTTCGAAGCGGTTGGAGGCTGGCCCCTCTTCATCGCCCGCGGCGAAATCGGTCATCGCCTGGGGCGCGACTTCGGCCAGCACTTCGCGCAGCTTTTCCGCTTCCTGGACCTGGCGCTTGTCGGACAGGCGCAGCCGCACGCGGTCGAGCGCGTCGGCCAGGCGGCCTTCCTCGACCGGCTTCATCAGATAGTCGATCGCCTGCGCTTCGAACGCGCGGATGGCATGGTCGCTATAGGCGGTGACGAAGATGAATAGCGGTGGTTCGACTTCCATCATCCCCTGCACGACGGAAAATCCATCGAAACCAGGCATTTGGATGTCGAGGAACACGAGGTCGGGCTTGTGCGTCTTGATCGCACGGATGGCTTCGCGGCCATTGGTGCAGGTTTCGATGATGTCGACATCCTCATGCGCTTGCAGACGCAGGGCAAGGCCCTGGATGGCCAGGCTTTCGTCATCGACGAGGATAGTTCTGATGGTCATGCGGCCACTTTCGGTTTGTCTTCCATGTTCAGCGGAATTTCGATGATGACCGAAAATCCGCTTGGGCTGGAACGTGTTTCGAAGCGCTGTCGTTCCCCGAAAGCCTGAATTAACCGGTCCCGGATGTTCGGCAGGCCCACGCCCATGCCCTCGCTGACCATCATGTGCGGCTTCATTCCGCCTTCGTTCAATCCCGGACCGGTGTCCGATACGACGATCCGCACATTTTCACCGGCAGGCTGCGCGCTGACCGAGATTTCCGCCCCCTCCTCCTTGGGCGTGACCGCATATTTGATCGCATTTTCGACGAGCGGCTGCAGCAGCAGCGATGGCAGCCGCGCATGGCCGACCGCCGGATCGATGATGAAGACCGGCCGCAACCGCTCCTCGAAGCGCATCTTCTCAATCTCCAGATAGAGTTTGAGCGTCTCGATCTCCTGTTCGATCGTCACCTGCGCGGTCGGTTCGTTGACGAGCGTGTAGCGCAGGAAGGAGGACAGGCGCGAGAGCATCGCATTGGCGCGATCGGTCTGTTTGAGCAGCACCAGCGTCGAGATGGAATTGAGCGTGTTGAACAGGAAATGCGGGTTGAGCTGATAGCGCAGCATCGCGAGTTGCGCGTTCGCCGCCTGCGCCTCCAGCCGCAATAGCTGGTCGGCCTGTTCCTCCACCGTCAGATAGAAGTTGATCGCATAATAGAGCGCGGACCAAGCGCCAATCAGCGTGACCGACAGGTAGAAAGCACCCAGGAACAATTGCACCCCGGCCGTCTCGCTGCCCTTATTCTGGGTCGAAAAGACCCAGGCGTCGATGAAGGCGACCAGCCCGGCGGCGATCAGGACGGCGAGGATGGACACGCCCCAGGTGATGATCGGCCGCTGTTTGAGCAAAAAGCGGAACATCACCGCGATCAGCAGCGTGACCGAATAGCCGGTCGCGGTGGAGATCATCACCGGCACCAGGCTGGAGAAGGACTGGCCATTAGCGATCGTGGACGAGCCCCGCAGCAGGAAGGCACCAGCCCATCCCAGCGATTGCAGGTTCCAGAAAGCACGGTTCTTGTCAGCGAAAAAGGGCTGAGGCTGGATACGGGGTACGGACATCGCGCGGGAGACTAGGCGATTTCCGCGCGGGGGTGAAGCCGGGTTCAGGCTGCGGCTGCCGGTTCTTCCGCCATCGGCGTGATTTCATCTGGGCACAGCCACACCAGGTCGGCGAAGCTGAGCGGCCGACCGTCATGCGCGTGGATGGCGATGGGACGGATCGGCTGGCCATCGCGCTTGTCGGCCAGCACCTGGCAGGAGACGGTGCCGCAGCCCCACCGTTCGCCCCATTGGCGCAGCGCGATCATCGCGGGCACGAGATCCTCGCCCTTTTGCGTCAGCCGATATTCGACCTTGCGCCGGTCGCACTGCATCGGCTGGCGCAGCATGATGCCATTTTCCACCAGCCGCGAGAGGCGGTTGGCCAGGATGTTGCGGGCGATGCCCAGCGTCGATTGAAATTCCTCGAAATGGCGGATGCCCGACAAGGCACCACGCAGGATCAGGAACGACCAGCGTTCGCCCATCATCTCCAGCGCGCTGGGCAGCGCGCATTGTTCCAGATCCTGGGCGAGATTATGTTTCATCGTCATAGCATATAGCGCAAAGCCACAGGCGTTGCAAAAGTGCAGCCTTATTCGGGCAAATGGGATTTTTTTGTTGCGTAACAAGGCACTTCCCACACAATCGGGAAACGATGTTACGCCAGTATGAACTTGTCGAACGGGTAAAGCGCTACGATCCGGATGCGGACGAAGCGATGATCAACCGCGCCTATGTGTTTTCGGTGCAGAAACATGGGAGCCAGAAACGCGCGAGCGGCGACCCCTATTTCAGCCATCCGATTGAAGTCGCGGGGATATTGACCGACTTCCATCTCGACGATCAGACCATCGTCACTGCCCTGCTGCACGACACGATCGAAGACACGCTGGTCACCTATGAGGAGATAGAGGCCGCGTTCGGCAAGGATGTCGCGCGCATGGTCGACGGCGTGACCAAGCTGTCGAAGATCGAGGCCATGTCCGAAAATGAGCGGGCGGCGGAAAATCTGCGCAAATTCCTCCTCGCCATGTCCGACGATATCCGCGTGCTGCTGGTCAAGCTCGCCGACCGGCTGCACAATATGCGGACGCTGCATTTCATCAAGAATGAAACCAAGCGCCGCCGCATCGCCAAGGAGACGATGGACATCTATGCCCCGCTCGCCGAGCGGATCGGCATGTATGATTTCATGCGCGAGATGCAGCTCCTGTCCTTCCGCGAGCTGGAACCGGACGCTTATGACAGCATCACCAAGCGGCTGGAGCAGTTGAAGGAAGGCGGCCATGACAAGGTCGACCGCATCGGCGCGGAATTGCAGCTATTGCTGGGCAGCCGCGACCTGCCCGTCACCGTGTCTGGGCGTGAGAAGCATCCCTATTCGATCTGGCGCAAGATGCAGGAGCGCCACATCAGCTTCGAGCAGCTGACCGACGTCATGGCGTTTCGCGTCATCACCGACAGCCCGGAAGATTGCTATCGCGCGCTGGGCGTCATCCACCAGACCTATAAAATGGTGCCTGGCCGCTTCAAGGATTATATCTCCACGCCCAAGCGCAACGGCTATCGGTCGATCCACACTACGGTCATCCATCAGGACAATGCCCGGATCGAGGTGCAGATCCGTAGCCGCGACATGCATAATCACGCCGAACTCGGCCTGGCGGCGCATTGGGCCTATAAGCAGAAGGGCGACGCCACGGACCAGCAGGCCGCCTGGCTGCGCGACCTCGTCGAAATTCTGGAACAGAGCCAGGATGCCGACGAACTGCTCGAACATACCCGCATGGCGATGTATCAGGACCGCATCTTCGCCTTCTCGCCCAAGGGTGAACTGCATCAATTGCCCAAGGGGTCGACCCCGGTCGACTTCGCCTATGCGGTCCACACCTCGCTCGGCAATCAGACAGTGGGGGCGAAGGTCAATGGCCGGGTCGTGCCGCTGCGCACCTCCCTCGAAAATGGCGATCAGGTCGAGATCCTCAAGTCCGACGGGCAGGAGCCGCAGCCCGGCTGGCTGACCTTTGCCATCACCGGCAAGGCGCGCGCGGCGATCCGCCGCTATATCCGACAGAAGCAGCGCGGCGAGGAGATCAAGCTGGGCGAGAAACTCTATGACGAGATTCTCGGCCGCTTCTCGCCTGACCTCGCCAAGGAACTAGGCGACAAGGCGCTGGCAGGCGCGCTCAAGCGGTTGAAGTTGGAGGATCGCGCTGCACTGATGGTCGCGATCGCCACGCATCGGTTGCTCGATTCCGAAGTCATGGAAGCGCTCGTCCCCGGCTCGACCAGCGCCATCGGCATGGAGGAAACCCACCCCCGCCAGCATGCCCCGGTGTCGATCCGCGGCCTGACGCCGGGCATCGCCTATAATCTGGGCGATTGCTGCCATCCGGTGCCGGGCGACCGCATCGTCGGCGTGCGCCGCACGGGCGAGCCGATCGAGGTCCACACCATCGACTGCCGCGCGCTTGAAGCGGGGCAGGATGACGACTGGATCGACCTCAGCTGGGACAGCAAGTCCAAGGGCGGCACCGCCCGCCTCTCGGTCATCGTCAAGAACCAGCCCGGCGCGCTCGCCGCCGTCGCCAATGTGTTCGGCGCGACCAAGGCGAACATCCTCAACCTGCAACTGGTCAACCGCGAAGGCCCGTTCCACACCGACGTCATCGACCTGGAAGTCGCCGACGCCCAGCATCTGATGCGGATATTGTCAGCGCTGCGCGCGATCGACGTGGTGGTGCAGGCGGATAGGGTTTAGCGCGGCGACGAAAAACTGCGTCAGAAGGGTTGTCGCGCATCGGCACAAACCGACGGTGATTTTCGGACAATCTCTGGTCCAGGACCGACATAAATACCGCGGTACGATGGAATTTTGACGAAGGCACGAGTGCTTCTGATGGCTATCATGTGATTGCCGTCAGTGTATGAAGCGGATCGCGGGCAACATCACTTGCTCCTCAAACTGCCAATTTCATTCGGCAAAGTGCTAGTGAATGGATTTTCGGAATCTGTGCGATACCGATCCAAATAGTTGAGCCAAGCCAATCGTTTATCAATCCCCGTGGTCACAGGATTATTGGTAGCTTCGACCATGATTCGCTTCAGCGACACGCCGGGACCAAATGTGGAGGAAAAGGCTGTGGGATCGACTCGCGTGATGCTCTTTGGATCGTTGATGTCGCGGAAAGTTACGAGCAGCGGATAGAGTTTTGGAGGCAGGTCTAACCGCACCTCCGCATCCTTGGCTTCCTTGCGCACCGCCATCAAATCGAGGCCATCGACGGCTATCGGTGTGTTTGCCACTGTGCCCGCGCGCAGCGCGTCGGAAATCAGCCGTGCCTGATAGATTGCAGCATCGCCCGCCGCGCCATCCGCACCTCGCAGCAGGGCAAAGAGAGTCCTATCACCCGGCAGGTCCACCGCCACGGCCTCGCCCCATAATTTGAACTGTGTCCCAGACGCATCGCCCCAACTCTTGCCCTTCTGCATCTCGGTTTCCACAATTGAACTACCTGTGCGAAGGCCAGAGGGCGTTTCCACCTCTACCGCGATCTTCTGCCGAAGCCTGTTTGACGGGAAGATCAAGCCGCACCCGGCAAGCAATGTTGCCGTTCCGCTCGCGAACAGGCCAAGCACCGTCCGCCGTGCCATTTCGTTGCCAACCCGGTCGTTCATCCAATTCCGCCTACAAACTCATTCCCGGTCGCGTAGCGGAATTTTCTTAAGAAACGGGCGACATGACGAAAAACAGGTGTTGCCGTCAGTCGGCGACGGTCAACGCGCACTCAGTTTAGTTGCAACGCAGCGTCGTGATCCTGTCCTGGCCCGATGATCCGATGGACGAAGATGCGGTCCGGCTCAACGGAATAGAGGATCCCATATCCCTTGTGAGACCGGCGCCTGATCCCATAGTGTTCGTAGCGCGGGACCAGCGGGAAGGCGCGCGGCATTTCGCCTATATGTTTCGCGGTCTCGCGCAATTCACCGACGAACGAGATCGCGCGCGCAGGGTTGTCTTTCCCGATATAATTTTGAATGCCTTCGATATCGCGCCTAGCTCTTGAGGACAGCGCGACCTTCATCGACGCGATGCACCGCTCGCGCTTTTCTGGATGTCGGCAATGATCGTGTCGCACACGTCGTCAAGATCGTGGCCGCTACCGGCCTTCATCTCCTGAAGGCTTTCATCAATCGACGCATCAAGTTCCTTCAGCCAGCGTTCTTCATTCACGATCACGCTTTGGTCGCGGCGGATCAGGTCGCGCACATAGTCGCTGACGCTGGCATATTGGCCGCTGTCGATACGGTTCTGCACATAGTCCCGCATGGGTTCGGGCAGAGAAACATTCATCGTAGCCATTGGCAGATACCTCCGATCATTCTCATATGGCAAAAATTGCCATAGCCTTCAATTCCCCTCGGCTCCGTTCGATTACACACCTTCGGGGGCCGTGATGACTTCATCACGAAGCCGTTCGCAGGGATAAGGAGAGCCAAGCATCATCGTCATGACAGCTATGCTCTTCCAGCAAAGGATAGCATTCGCCACCTTCCAAAGTAGGAATTTCTCTGGTTTATCCTCATAAATGGACAAGCCTGCCGCGTCTTCGCTCACCTGCCCACCCCGCCCCTACCGGAGCGCCACACAGGCGCGTCATGATGACCTGATTGTGACCCGACAGGCGCGTGACAGGCGCGTCGGGCTTACCCATTCATGGCCTCACGCCAGCTTTGCCATTACCCTGCCACCCTATTTTTCTACATTTTGCGTCAGCGAACCCCGACGATGGTGTATACTTCGACGCTGGCGCGCTGCTGTGACCTACAGCGCCGCCCACGCTCCACCAACCCGCGCCAGAATCCGCGTGACATCGCCGCCCCGACTCTGTAAGGGCGCGGCAGCAGACCGGGGCAGCAATGTAGCCGGTCTTCCGTCCGAGACAGTTGGTGAAGGGAATATGCCCTTCTTAATGTCCAGCCTAGACGGGGAAAAGTTCTTTACCGAACGGGCCATGCGCCCGATTCGGGTCTGCCTGTTCCACTCAAACGGATGCGGGCCAGTCGATCTCTCCCCTTCGGACTTAGTGCCCCGTGGCTTACCCCACGGGTTTTAAGCGTTCGTCGGATTTCCGCCGAACAGAAAGTGGAGAATGGCATGGATCGTAATCAGAAAGCTGAGGTCGTTTCCGCGCTGAACGCAGAGCTGGCAGAAGTTGGCGTGGTCGTCGTGACCCGCAACCTCGGCATGACCGTCGCCCAGTCGACGGTTTTGCGCCAGAAGATGCGGGAAGCGGGCGCGACCTACAAGGTTACGAAGAACCGCCTCGCTCGTATCGCCCTTGATGGCACCGACTATGCCGGCCTCAGCGACATGCTGACCGGTCCTGTCGGCCTCGCCACCTCGGCCGATCCGGTTGCAGCCGCCAAGGTTGCAGTCGAATTCGCAAAGACCAACGACAAGATCGAAATCGTTGGCGGCGCGATGGGCGGAATGCTGCTCGATGCAGAGGGCGTCAAGGCGCTCGCATCGATGCCGTCGCTGGACGAACTGCGTGCAAAGATTATCGGCCTCATCCAGGCGCCGGCAACCAAGCTCGCTACCGTCATCCAGACACCGGCTTCGCAGCTCGCGCGGGTCTTCAACGCCTATGCGGAGAAGGACGCAGCCTAAGGGCTGCCCCCGACCCCTTTTCGTTTGACTCATTATCTGACGGGGCAAACGGCCCCAAAGTAAGGAAATATTGCACATGGCAGACATCAACGCACTGGTCGAACAGCTTTCGGCCCTCACCGTCCTCGAAGCCGCCGACCTGTCGAAGGCTCTGGAAGAAAAGTGGGGCGTTAGCGCCGCTGCTGCCGTCGCCGTCGCTGGCCCGGCCGCTGCCGCTGCCCCGGCTGCTGAAGAGCAGACCGAATTCGACGTGATCCTGACCGGCGACGGTGGCAAGAAGATCAACGTCATCAAGGAAGTCCGCGCCATCACCGGCCTGGGCCTGACCGAAGCCAAGACGCTGGTCGAATCGGCTCCCAAGGCCGTCAAGGAAGGCGTCAACAAGGACGAAGCCGAGAAGGTCAAGAAGCAGCTTGAAGAAGCCGGCGCGACCGTCGAACTCAAGTAATCGATGCGCCCCGCGTCATGCGGGGCACAACGTTCCGGTTTTGGCCGGGCGATATCGGGCGGCTCCTTGCGGGGCCGCCCTTTTTCGTTGGGGTGACGCGGGCTGGCGGCGTTTGGTTTTGGCCGATCCCAGCTTTGCACCCGTGGATGCACGAGCAAAGCTTGGCATGATGACAACGGGTGGGCAGCAGACACCCATCGAACGCCGTCACCCCGGACTTGCTCCGGGGTCCATGAGCCTCACCCTCACAATGACGCCAGACCCTTGAGCCAATGGATGCCGGGTCAAGCCCGGCATGACGGCAAGGGGTGGTTTGAAGATAGTCCGCTTCTTTGAGGTCGAGAAGAGTAGCAAGCGGACGCAGGATCATGCAGATTAACGCGATGGACAGATGGGCACCCGGTTACACGCAATCAGAGCTAGACGCAGCGCAGGAACGCTATGGCCTCAACTTCCCTCCAGATTTGATAGCTCTATTTTTGGAAAAACAGCCATGCGAAGGATACCGCTGGAACATCGAGGATCATCGTATTCGAGAAATGCTCGAATGGCCTCTGGAGGCCTTGCTGTTTGATGTCGATCACGGCCTCTGGTGGCCGGGTTGGGGAAAGCGTCCAGAAGACATATCGCTCCGCCATGGGATCGTGCGTGAAGCGCTGGCGCAAGCGCCCCGGCTTATTCCCATCCTGAGCCACAGATTCCTTCCCGAAACGCCTAGGGAGGCCGGGAACCCCGTCTTCTCAATGCACGGATTCGACACGGTGTATTACGGAGCAAACCTATCGCAGTATTTCGTCAACGAATTTGGGGGAACTTATAATGTCGGCCCAGTCCGATACATCCCTTTCTGGTCGGATATTGCGGAAGGACACGATCAGACATTCACAGGCGCGCCATATGTCGGCTCATAGATAACCTACTCTTAAACGGCGACCACAACAAATGGTCGGACGCGGAAGTTACTGTTTTCGTTATCCCGCACTTGCTGCCGCAACGACAAACCAACACGCTATCCCTGCTGCAAGTAAAACCACTCCAACGGTAAGGCGAAGCCAGTCTGTTCGGTGCGTGCCGATAAATGAACTCCAGAGAGCCAATCCCATGATGGCGAACGGCACTGCCATAAACGCCGCATCGACAGCACGGATGGGGGATAACGATCTAGCGATCAGAAAAAGCATAGCACAAAATAGTAGTCCCCAAATGGCGGCGGTCACTGCGTTGACGATTTTGACGGCGGTTGCCATAGTCTTAGTGTGTCACCCCGCAGCTATGTCCGCAACTGGGGAAATAAATGGCAGACCTTAACGGCAACAGCTGGTCGGAACAGGGTGAGTATGTCGGAGCGCGCGCGGCATCAGCGTCCGCCTTCATCCAACTACACCTATCCTCACGGTAGTCGGTGAGGCTTCCTATCCTTCTCCCCGGCGGGGAGAAGGGGCGTTCCAGTGAGGTCGCAATATCCCGGACCGTAAAAAGTCACCCCCTCCCCCTCCCCTTCCCGCCATGACGGTTGGCGGCGGGGCGATAGCGGGGTAGGTCTGGTTATCGCCATGTCCGTCCGCCCTGCCCTGCCGCGTCGTTATCGCCCCCTGTTTGCCGCCGTCGCTGCGCTGGCAGCGGTCAGCGGCTGTTCGCGGGAGGGTAGCGGGCCGGTTGTCGTCAGCGTGGTGGGCGACCGGGCGGATGTGACCAAGCCGTTGCAGCGATTGCCCAACCCGGCGGCCAAATTGATCCTGGAAGCGACCGCGCAAGGTCTGGTTGCATTCGACGCCAGTGGCGAAATCCTGCCCGCGCTGGCGCAGCGCTGGATCGTCGAGGATGACGGGCGCAGCTATATTTTCCGCCTGCGTCGCGCTTTCTGGCCCGATGGCACGCGCGTCACGGCGCGCGACGTGGCGCGGATATTGCTGTCGCGGATCGTGGTGCAGCGTCGGCTCGACCCGGACGGGCCGTTCGACGCGGTGCAAAGCGTGGTGCCGATGACGGGCGAGGTGATCGAAATCAAACTGACGGTCGCGCGGCCCTTCCTGCTCCAGATATTGGCCCAGCCGCAAATGGCGATCCTGGCGCGCGAGGGGGGCACTGGTCCCTATCGCCGCGCGCAACAAGGCCAGGCGCTGTTCCTGACTCCCGTCGATCGCGCGACCGGCGACGATGACGCGGCCGATGACGAGCCGATCCCGCCGTCGCAGACGCGGGTGTTGCGCGCCGAAAATGCCGCGCTGGCGATCATCCGGTTTCGCGAGGAACAGGCGGCGCTGGTGTTGGGCGGGCGCTTTGCCGACCTGCCGCTGCTGCTGCCCGCCGGAGTCGAGCGCGATGCGGTGCGGACCGATCCGGTTCAGGGCCTGCTGGGCCTGGCCGTCACCGGGCGCGGCAAGCTGCTCGATGATGATTATGTCCGCGCGGCCATCAACATGGCGATCGACCGCGCCAGCCTGTCCGCCCTGTTCCCGCTCGGCGGCTGGGCCACCAGCGAGCAGATATTGCCCTCCGCGCTCGACCTTGGCCGCTCGCCCACCGCCCCTGCCTGGGCCGGACAGTCGATGGACGAACGCCGCGCGCTGGCCAGCGCCACCATGACGCGGTGGCGGGCCGACAATGGCGATCCCCCGCCGCTGCGTATCGCCCTGCCGCAGGGACCGGGCGCGACGCTGATCTTCGGGCTGTTGCGGCGCGATCTGGCCGCGATCGGGCTGACCGCCGTGCGCGTGGCGATCAACCAGAAGGATGCGGACCTGCGCCTGATCGACGAGGTGGCGCCCTATGACAGCGCGCTTTGGTATCTGGGCCGCGTCGGATGCGCCCGTGCGGTCCATTGCAGCGATGCCGCAGACGCGGCGTTGCAGTCCGCCAGCCTGGCCAGCGACAGCGACAATCGGATCGCCCATATCTCCCAGGCCGAAGCGCTGATGCAGGCGCATAATGGCTATATCGCGCTCGGCGCGCCGATCCGCTGGTCGCTGGTGTCCAAACGGCTGAGCGGCTTTCAGCCCTCACGCCGCGCGCGCCACCCATTGAACCATCTGTTCCGCCGCCCCAATTAAGGGGGAAGGAGACAGGCAGATGGCAGTATCACAGGATCAGTTCGAGCGCGTGGTGCGCGACATGCCCGGTTTCGGCCGCGACCCCGCGTCGATCCGCCGCCGGATCGAGGCAATGGAAGCGGTGCTGGAGGGCTTGTTCGTCATCCCCGGCACCAACCGCCGCGTCGGGCTGGACAGCCTGGTGGGCCTGATGCCGGTGGTCGGCGACCTCGCCACCGCCGCGATGGGCGCGTGGATGGTGTGGGAAGCCCGCAACCTTGGCATGTCGAAATGGCAATTGACCCGCATGGCGGGCAATGTCGGCGTCGATACGCTGATCGGCGCGATCCCCTTTGCGGGTGACATTTTCGACTTTCTCTACAAGTCGAACACCAAGAATCTGCGCATCATCCGCAAGCATTTGGACAAGCATCACCCATCGACCGCGACGATCGACGCCTGATCCTTAGAACGTGATGACTTTACTCAGAACCGTTCGTCCTGAGTAGCCATTGAGCGAAGTCGAAATGGCGTATCGAAGGATATAAAGCGCAGCCGACCCTTCGATACGGGTCTTCGACAAGCTCAGCCCCTACTCAGGGCGAACGGAGTGATGCGATTTAAAGTCATCATACTCTACGGCGCGCTGGCGTTGGAGAGCGGCTGGACCTTGGGATCGAGGTCGAGGATCAGTCCCGGCTTGCGGGCGGGGGCAGCAGCGGGCCTGGCTTGCCTGGGCGCGGAGATTGCCGGACGGCTATAGGCGATGCGCGGTCCTGGCTCGATCCGCAACAGGCTGGCCGGGGCAGCACCGCCCTGATGCGCCGGGCAGCGGGTGAAGGCCATCGCCCGGTCCATGCACAGCCACACTTCGCTCAGCCAATTGCCGCGCGTCGTCGTCACCCGCAGCATGTCGGCGCGCAGCCCCTTGTTGGCGCGCGCAAACGCATCGGCGAATTTCGCGACGGTCAAATTCTTGGTTGCCGCGAGCGCGGTCATGTCGGGGTAGCGCATCGATTGGTAGAAGGCGCGCGACAGGTTGAAATAGAGTTCCGGTTTGGTCGTCATGCAGGTGCCATGCTTGGCCCATTCATGCTGGATCAGTTGCACCGACGGCGTCGTGCAGAGATTGGCGCGAATCACCTCGCGCGGGACCAGATCGGCGGGACGACAATATTGCGGCCATTCCTTGCCGAACCCGTCGGGCCACAGGCCATGGAGGGTGAAGCCGAAGCGGCCCGCCTTGCCGCCGCATTGCAGTGCATGTTTGTTGCCGCGCGCGGTCGAGCAAAATTGCGGCGACCAGCTGAGTGCCAGGGTATAGCTGCCGATCGGCAGCACGCGCTTGGGTTCCTTGGCGGTCGGCCCTTCGATCGTGGGTCGAGCGATCTGCGATGGCGGGCGGCATTGGGCCGATTGCGCCAGCGCGGTGCCCGGCAGCGCGATCAGGCTCAGTGCCGCCAACGCCTTAAGCATAAGCAAAGTCCAGCCCGATGTCGGCGGCCGGTGCCGACTGAGTCAGCCGCCCGACGCTGATATAGGTGACGCCCGTGCTGGCCTTCGCCCGGATCGTGTCCAGCGTCACGCCGCCCGACGCTTCGGTAGGAACGCGGCCATCGACCAGTGCCACGGCTTGCCGCAGCATCGCCGCATCCATATTGTCGAGCAGTAAATGAGTCGCGCCCGCCGCCAGCGCCGGTTCGATCTGGTCGATCCGGTCGACCTCGACGATGATCCGCTCGACCCCGGCCTCGACCGCGCGGCGCACCGCTTCCTCGACCGATCCGGCGACCGCGACATGATTGTCCTTGATCATCGCCGCATCCCACAGCCCCATGCGATGGTTGGTCGCCCCGCCCATGCGCGTCGCATATTTTTCAAGCCTCCGCAGGCCGGGGATGGTCTTGCGGGTGTCGAGCAGGATCGCGCCGGTGCCGTCGATCGCATCGACATAGGCCCGCGTCATGGTCGCGATGCCGCTCAGATGCTGCACCGTGTTGAGCGCCGACCGCTCCGCCGTCAGCATCGCCCGCGCGCGCCCCCGGATGCGCAATATGTCGGTCCCTGCCGCCACCTGGTCGCCATCCTGGCGCAACTGTTCGATCTCGACATCGGGGTCGAGCGCGCGGAAAAAAGCGACCGCAATTGGCAGCCCCGCCAGCGTCACCGGATCGCGCGCATCCATCACCCCGTCGAAGATAGCGTCGGCGGGAATCACCGCCTCGCTGGTAACGTCGCGCCGGTCCGGCCCCAGATCTTCGGCCAGCGTAGAGGCCACAAAGGCGTTTAGGTCGAAACCATCAAGAGCAAAGCCGGTCATGCGCGCCGTTTTCCATGGCTTGGACAAAATCGCAATAGCGCGCTTCCAATTCCTCCAGCGCCGGGCCGTCCAGCGCCAGGCGGGCCTGCGCGATCAGGCGCGTGCCCTCCGCCTGCAACCGCGCGCGCCGGGAGCCGAGCGTCAACGGGGCTGCGGCATCCCGCAAGCCATCGAGGAACTGCGCCGCCGCAATCGGGCTGGTCGCGGCAGCGGGCATGATCCCACCGAAGCCGCGCGCGACGAAATGGTCGAAATCGTCATTGAGCGGCACCACCCGGTTCCAGTCATAATCGCCCCGGTCCGGTCCGCCGCGCAGGTCGCGCTGGCCGATCGCCGCCGTCGCTGCGCCGAGCCAATGAAGCGCGGTCACCGCCGTAAACGGATCGTTGATGCCGGGCGACAGCGCGCGCAAGGCGATTTCCACCAGCTCGTCGATCAGAAATTCGATGTCCTGCGCAGGGGATCGCATCGCCCCGGTCGAAAAGCAGGACCGGACGGCGTCACGCATCGCGCTGTCGATCTTCGCGCCGACGACGCCGACCAGCAGGATGCCGGGATGGACGAAATCGCCCGGCCGCAACCGCAACTCCAGCCGACATCCGGCATCGCGCGCAATCTCGTCCAGACCGGCGAAATCGACGATCTGGATATAGCCGGTATCGGCCGCGACGATCGGCTCCCCCTGGGGCGGGGCATCGGCGGTCTCCTCGACACAATCGTCGGGGAAGCGCCCATGGACTTCGCGCAGCAAGCGATCCCCAATGCCTTCCAGCACGGCGTTGATACGGATGCTCGATGGCACATGGTTGAGGAAATAGACCAGGATGGCGATCGATATGCCCATCAACAGCGTGGCGATAAGCAACGATATTTGCGGCACGAATCCGGGGTCGCCCGCGCTTTCCTGCGCATCGCGCACCACGCGCAACACCAGCACCGCATAGACGAAGGTCGCGATGAAGGTTGCCAGCGACAATTGGTTGCCGCGATCCTCCATGAAATTGGACAGCAAGCGCGGGCCATAGCTGCCCGATGCATAGACGACGGCGGCGATGGTGATAGAAAAGACCGTGGAGGCGACGCCGATCATCGACCCGGCAATGACGTTGAGGACGTTGCGCGCGCCTTCGGGCCGGGCGATGTCGATCCAGTCGTGCCGCTCCAGCCAGACCGATCCGCCATGGCGGTCGATCCACACGGTCGCGAACGCCATGATAGCCGCCAGCGTGGTGAACAGCGCCGGATAGAACCAGTAGCTGGCGCGGGTTTCCTGCCAGCGCGCGCGCAGCCGGGCGATCATCGCCGTGCGGCCTTCACCGCGACACCCTTCACCGCGGGCCTACGTCGCCCAGACCCACCGTGGCGCTCGCCATTTCCAGCATCCGGTCCAGGCTCTTCTTCGCGCCCAGGCGCAGCGTCTCGTCCATTTCGATGCGCGGCTGCAGGTCTCGCAGCGCGAGGTACAGTTTTTCCATCGTGTTGAGCGCCATATAGGGACAGATATTGCAGTTGCAGTTGCCGTCCGCGCCGGGCGCGCCGATAAACTGTTTATCCGGCACCGCCTTTTCCATCTGGTGGATGATATGCGGCTCGGTCGCGACGATCAGCGTGTCGCCAGGCATCGTCTTGGCGAAGTCGAGAATGCCGCTGGTCGATCCGACATAATCGGCATGGTCGACGATATAGGGCGGGCATTCGGGGTGCGCGGCGACCGGCGCGTCGGGGTGCTGCGCCTTGAGCTTGAGCAATTCGGTCTCGCTGAACGCCTCATGCACGATGCACACGCCCGGCCACAACAGCATGTCCCGGCCCAGCTTGCGCGCGAGATAGCCGCCCAGATGCTTGTCGGGGCCGAAGATGATCTTCTGATCCAGCGGGATTTGCGACAGGATCTTTTCAGCGGACGAGGATGTCACGATGATGTCGGACAGCGCCTTCACCTCGGCCGAACAGTTGATGTAGCTGAGCGCGATATGGTCGGGATGGGCCTCGCGAAACGCCTTGAACTGGGCGGGCGGGCACGAGTCTTCCAAAGAGCAACCGGCATCCATGTCGGGCAGCACGACGATCTTGTCGGGCGAGAGTATCTTCGCGGTTTCCGCCATGAAGCGCACGCCGCAAAAGGCGATCACATCCGCGTCCGTCTCCGCCGCCTTGCGCGACAGTTCCAGCGAATCGCCGACGAAATCCGACAAGTCCTGAATGTCGGGCGACTGATAATAATGGCCCAGGATCACGGCATTGCGCTCCTTGCGCAGCCGCTCGATCTCGCTGCGCAGGTCCGTGCCCTGCGGAATGCCGGTAAAAGCGTTCATGTGCCTAAAACTCCTCGATCCCTGAACAGCGCCCTAGCGCCGAGCCTGCCGGTTGGCCAGCACCTCGTTGACGGGCGTCGTGACGTCCCATTGTTCGCGATTGCGCCCGACCCGTTCGGGCGGGAAGGTCACGATCACCCGCGCATCGCCATAGCCCGCCGCCGCCAATGGCGCGGCCATCAATTTGGTCAGCGCGCCGCGGCCATATTCGCGCGCCTGCGCCATGCGTTCGGGTGCCTGCGCCTCGCGCTGGGCGCGGCTCTGCGCATGAGCGGACACGCGACGGCTCAATTCCTCGCCGGCCTGCCGTGTCACGAACATGCCCTGGGTGCGGACCAGCGTGCGGCGGCTCTCATCGACATTGGGCTTGCCCGGCTTCACGTCGGGCGCATTGACGATCAGCGTGCGGGTCGCCTCGTTCCATTCCAGGTCGCCTTCGCCAAGACCGCCGACATCGACGAAATAATCGACCGAGAAGGGCATTTTGACCACCTGATCGGACTTCAGCAGCCCAAAGCCGCGCACATCCTGCGCCGTACTCTGGACCGTGCCGGACAGTTCGGAGACTTTGAGGCTGCTCACCCCGGCGATCTTCGCCGCGATCACCTTGGTCACCGCAACGCCATCCTCCTCGACCGCGACGACATAGTCCCGGTCATAGCGCTGCCAGCCGATCAGCATCGCCCCGCCGACCAGCAACAGGATGACCGCCGCCGCAATCGGCCCGGCATAGCGTTTCAGCGCATCTGCCATCGATCCTCCATCGCCGTCACCAGTCCGCGCTGATCCAGGTCGATCAGATGCGCCAGCACCGATCGCCCGGCGGCGGGATGCAGGCGCGGGTCGACGCCCTTATACATTTCCAGCACCATGTCGGGGATGCGGCTGTCGCCATTGCGCTCCAGAAAGCGCAAAATCTGCCCCTCGCGCTGCTTGCGATGGCCCATCATGCCACGCACCAGCCGCTGCGGATTGTCGATCGGGTCGCCATGGGCGGGATAATAGACCTTGTCCTCGCGCTCCAGCAGCCGCTGCATCGATCGCATATAGGCTGCCATGTCGCCATCGGGCGGCGAAATCACGCTGGTCGACCAGCCCATGACATGATCGCCGGTGAACAATGCGCCTTCTTCGGCCAGCGCGAAGCAGAGATGGTTGGACGTGTGCCCCGGCGTCGCCACCGCTTCCAGGGTCCAGCCAATGCCCGCGACCTGTTCGCCATCCGCCAGCACCCGGTCGGGGCGATAGGCCGCATCGAACGCCGCATCGGCGCGCGGCCCGTCATCCTCCAGCGTCAGCGGCGCGCAGCCGATCACCGGCGCGCCCGTCGCCTCGCTCAGCGGTCGCGCCGCCGGGCTATGATCGCGGTGCGTGTGGGTGCAGAGGATCGCAACGACCGGCCGGCCCGCGATCGCCGCCGTCAGCGCCGCCAGATGATCGGGCGCGTCGGGGCCAGGATCGATCACCGCGACGTCGGCCGCCCCCACGACATAGGTCTGGGTGCCGGTAAAGGTGAAGGGCGACGGATTGGGTGCCAACACCCGCGCCACCAAGGGGGATAGCGGCATCTGAACGCCGGTCGGCAGGTCGGCCGGATCGAAAGGAGGTGCCATCCTTCCCATGTGCCTATTTCCGGCCGGATTTCAAGGTGGGGCTTGGGTCCATAAAGATCCTCCCCTGGAAGGAGAGGGGGACCGGCGAAGCCGGTGGAGGGGTGTCGCCCCATCGTGAGGGTGACACCCCTCCGTCTGGCCTGCGGCCAGCCACCTCCCCTTCCAGGGGAGGATTTTAGTGGCGTACCGAATGCCGATCCCGCATTTCCCATTTCCCCCAACCTGCCCTATCCTCCGCCCATGCCCTCCCCCGACCTCATAGACCGCTGGCGTCATCATCTTGCGCTCGACCGCCGCCGGTCGACGCATACGGTGCGCGCCTATGTCGCGACGGCGGAGCGGCTGGTCGCCTTTCTGGAGGGCCATCATGGCGCGGCGGTGACCGCTTCCAGCCTCGCGCGGATCGACCAGGCGGACCTGCGCGCCTTTCTGACGGTGCGGCGGATGGACGGGATCGGCAATCTGTCAGCGGCGCGCGAGCTTTCCGCGGTGCGCGGTTTTCTACGCTTTATCGGCGGCGAGGACGCCCGCGTGCCGCTGCTCAAGGGACCACGGGCAAAGCGCGGCCTGCCCCGCCCCATCTCGCCCGACGAAGCCGTCGCGCTGGCGCAGGACATCGCCGAAACCGCGCGCCTGCCGTGGATCGGCGCGCGCGACTGGGCGGTATTGCTGCTGCTCTATGGCGCGGGCCTGCGCATCGGAGAGGCGATGGGGCTGACCGGCGCCGCACTGCCGCTCGCCGAAACGCTGCGCGTCACCGGCAAGCGCAACAAGACCCGGCAAGTCCCGCTCCTGCCGCAGGTGCGCCAGGCGATCGAGGCCTATGTCGAGCAATGCCCCTTCCCCATGACCCGCGAGGAGGCGCTGTTCCGGGGCGCGCGTGGCGGTCCGCTGTCGCCCGCGCTGATCCGCCGCGCCGTGCAGGGCGCGCGCGGTCGGCTGGGCCTGTCGGACCGCACCACGCCCCACGCGCTGCGCCACAGTTTCGCGACGCATTTGCTGGGGCGCGGCGCAGACCTGCGCAGTTTGCAGGAACTGCTCGGCCATGCCAGCCTGTCATCGACCCAGGTCTATACCCAGGTCGATGCAGCGCATTTGATGGACGTCTATCGCAACGCCCATCCGCGGGCCTAACCCTTGGGTCGCCAGGTCGCCAGTCGCCACAGATAGATGACGACGGCCCCGACGACGCAGATTGTCGCAGCCGGGCCGATATATTTGTCGATCTCGCTGAAATTGCGGCCCAGCACGAACCCGGCATAGGCCAGAATGATGTTCCAGATCAGCGCACCGCCTGCGGTCCAGGCCAGGAATTTGATATGCCCCATCCGAAACAGCCCGGCGGGCAGCGACACCATGGTCCGCAGCGCGGGCATAAAGCGGAACACGAACACGACAATCTGGCCATATTTGCCGAACAGCCGGTCCAGCGCCTCGACATCGCGCCACTCCAGCGTCGCCCAGCGGCCATAGCGATCGACCAGCGGCTTCAACCGGGCAAAGCCCAGCACATGGCCGATCATATACCAGAAATAATTGCCGATCGTTGTGCCGATCGTGCCAGCCAGCAACAGCCAGCCCATATCCATCCGCCCCTGGCCGACACGAATGCCGCCAATGCCCATGATGAGTTCGGACGGAATCGGCGGAAAGACATTTTCCAGCACCATCAGCAGGAAAATGCCCCAATAGCCGCCCGCATCGATCAGGCGCAGCACCCAGTCAGTCATATATATCGCTCACAGCCCAGCAGGCCGCTGACGTCCGCAACCAACCGCCCACCTATCCTCCGTTCGCCCTGAGCTTGTCGAAGGGCCGCACTTCTTGCAAGAAAAGTCAGGGCTTCGACACGCTCAGCCCGAACGGGCGAAAGGTCACAAAAAATCGTCAAGCCGCCACGCGCGCTGCGAGTCGGGCGTCGATCGCGTCCCAGATCAGCCCGCCGGTGTCGGTGCCATCGAACGCTTCGATCGACACGATGCCAGTGGGCGAGGTCACGTTGATCTCGGTCAGCCATTCGCCGCCGATCACGTCGATACCCACGAACAGCAGCCCGCGCCGCTTGAGTTCCGGCCCCATCGCCGCGCAGATTTCGCGCTCCTTGTCGGTCAGCACGGTCTTGGCCGCAGAGCCGCCGACCGCCAGGTTGGAGCGGATTTCGCCAGCGCCGGGAATGCGGTTGACCGCGCCCGCGACTTCGCCGTCGATCAGCACGATGCGCTTGTCGCCCTCCGCGACGCCGGGAATGAAGGCCTGAACCATGAAAGGCTCGACCCATGAGGCGTTGAAGAGTTCCACGAGCGAGGAGAGGTTGGCGCCATTTTTGCCGACATGAAACACCGCCACGCCGCCATTGCCATAGAGCGGCTTGACCACGATCTCGCCATGTTCGGCGAGGAAAGATCGCACTTCGGCCAGGTCGCGGGTGATCATCGTCGGCGGCATGAAGCGCGCATAATCCAGCACGAACAATTTTTCCGGCGCATTGCGGACGCTGGCAGGGTCGTTGACCACCAATGTCTCATCCTGCACCCGCTCCAGCAAATGGGTGGCGGTGATGTAGGATAGGTCGAACGGCGGGTCTTGCCGCATCAGCACGACATCGACATCACGGCCAAGGTCGATCATCTCTTCCGGCCCATAGGCGAAATGATCGCCATCCACTTTCTGCACATGCACCGGCCGCGCCTTGGCCAGCACCCGACCGTCGCGGAACGTCAGGTCATGGGCGAGATAATGGTAGAGCCGGTGCCCCCGCGCCTGCCCCGCCAGCATGATGTGGAAAGTCGAATCGCCCGCGATCTTGATGCCCTCCATCGGGTCCATCTGCACCGCGACGGTCAGGGGGTTGAGCTGCGTCATTGGGGTCATCCTCATATAATGACTCGTCATGCTGAACTTGTTTCAGCATCCATTCGTCCTACCGCTGCGTATATCCGCAGCCGCAGAGCCAATGGACCCTGAAACAAGTTCAGGGTGACGAAGGGGTGTATGGAAGGACAAATCACCCCCCATGCCAGACATTCGCCAGATGGCGTGGCGCGCGGCCCGGCGCAAGGAGGATGACGTCGATTCGCATATCGTCCCCCGCTTTGCCCAGCTCATGCCACAATATTTCCGCCGCCGCCGCCACCCGGCGCAACCGCCGTTCGTCGATCGCCAGGTCCAGTTCCGCCGCCGTGGCGCGCGCCTTGACCTCGACAAAGGCCAGCATCGTGCCCTTGCGCGCGACCAGATCGACCTCGCCCGCCGCCGTCCGCATCCGCCGCCCGACGATCTGCCAGCCTTTGAGCCGCAGCCACCAGGCGGCGATCCGCTCCGCCTGCCGCCCGCGTCGCTCGGCGCTTTCGCGCTTCACCCCTTTAATTCCGTCGCCCGGTCATAGAGCGTGCGCCGGTCCAGCCCCAGCTTCTTGGCCACTTCGCCCGCCGCCTTCGACACCGACAGTCGGGTCAGCGCCTCGCGCAGCGCCGCGTCGGCATCCTCGGCGGTGGCGGGCGGGGCTTCGCCCGGCGGGCCGACCGTCACCACGATCTCGCCCTTGGGCGCAACATCGGCATAGCGAGCGGATAGTTCGCTGAGCGTCCCGCACGCCGTTTCCTCGAACGTCTTGCTGATCTCCCGGCTGACCGCTGCCTCCCGGTCGCCCAGATGCGCCGCCATCGCCGACAGGCTTTCCGACAGGCGCGGCCCGCTTTCGTAGAAGACCAGAGTCGCCCGCAATCCCGCCACCTCATCCAGCGCATCGCCCCGCGCCTTGGCCTTGCTGGGCAGGAAACCCATGAACAGGAACCGATCGGTCGGCAGGCCCGACAAGGTCAGTGCCGCAATCGCCGCGCTCGGCCCCGGCAGCGTCGTTATCCGCCGCCCCGCCGCCCGCGCGTCGCGCACCAGCTTGTAGCCCGGATCGGAAATCAGCGGCGTGCCGGCATCCGACAATAGGGCGACCGATTCGCCCGCCATCCGCTCGACCAGTCGCTGGCGCACATTTTCGCCGCTATGGTCATGATAGGGCAGCATCGGCCGATCAGAGCCTGCATGGCGCAGCAGCCGCGCGCTGACCCGCGTATCCTCGACCGCGACGACATCGGCCAGCCGCAACACCTCCGCTGCGCGGGGAGTAAGGTCACCAAGGTTGCCGATCGGCCCCGCGACGATATAAAGCCCAGGTTCAAGACCCGATGATTGAGTTTCCATAAGGACGCCAGATGACAGAGACGGATGCCTCCCGGCAAGCGGACTTGTTCGCTTCCCTCAAACGCGGCGCACGGCTGGCTTTCGCCGCGAGCGCCCTGATGCTCGCCGCCTGTCAGTCGATCGTCCCCAAGGGACCGGCCCCGACGACGCCCACCGGTCCGGTTCAGCCGACACGTCCCGACGTGACTGAAGGCCTGCCCACCGACACGCTGCGCCATCGCGTCGCGCTGCTGGTGCCGATGAGCGGCACCAATGCAGGCGTCGGCCAGTCGATCGCCAACGCCACCACGCTGGCGCTGATGGACACCAAGACCGACAAGGTCCGCATCACCACCTATGACACCGCGCTGGGTGCTGCGGCGGCGGCCAACAAGGCGCTGGCCGATGGCAACCGGCTCATCCTTGGCCCCTTGCTGGCCGATGACGCCCGCGTGATCGGGCCGATCGCAGCGCGCGCCAATGTGCCAGTGATCAGCTTCTCAAACGACAGCGGCGTTGCGGGCAGCGGCGTCTACATCATGGGTTACAACCCCAATCAGTCGATCGAGCGTGTCGTCGGCTTCGCCCGGCAAAAGGGGCTGAGCCAGTTCGGCGCGCTGATCCCGCGTGGCACCTATGGCGAGCGGGCGGGCAACGCCCTGTTGCGCGCGGTGGAGCAGGCGGGCGGCACGGTCGTATCGATGCAGACCTTCGACCGCAGCCCCGCGTCGATGACGGCGGCGGTCAAGAAATTGCAGGCTTCCTCCAGCTATGACGCGCTGCTGATCGCCGACAGCGGCCGCGTCGCGCTGCAGATCGCGCCGATCGTGCGCAAAAATGGCGGCGCGACGGCGCGGCTGCTCGGCACCGAATTGTGGAATACCGAAGGCACGCTATCGGCCAGCCCGGTGCTGCGCGGCGCCTGGTTCGCCAGTGTTTCCGACAGCCTCTATCGCCAGCTCGCCACCAAATATCGCGCCCGCTATGGCAGCGCGCCCTTCCGCCTGTCCTCGCTTGGCTATGACGCGGTGCTGCTGACGGTGCGGATCGCGCAGGACTGGAAGCCGGGCAGCGCCTTCCCCGCCGCGCGGCTGCGCGACGCGGGCGGCTTTTCGGGCATCGACGGCGCCTTCCGCTTCTCGCGCTCCGGCGTTGCCGAACGCGCGCTCGAAGTGACCGAAATCGGCGCGGGCAATATGACCGTCATCGCGCCTGCGCCCCGCAGCTTCGGGGATTAACCGAAAGTGAGCGTCACCCGGTCTGCCATCCGGCGGGCCAGGTGACGCTCGGTGCCCTACCCTTCCGCCAGGCCACCCACCTGCCGCATCCGGGTAAAGATGTTCCACGTCGCGATGAACAGCGCCGCGATGACCGGCCCGATGACGATGCCGTTGAAGCCGAACAGCTCGATCCCGCCCAGCGTCGTGATCAGCACCACATAATCGGGAATGCGCGTATCGCGACCGACCAATATCGGGCGCAGCACATTGTCGACCATGCCGATGATCAGCACGCCGCACGCCACCAGCACGATCGCCTGCCAGATCGCGCCGCTGGCGAACAGGTAGATGGCGACCGGCACCCACACGATCGCCGTGCCGACCGCAGGCAACAGCGAAAATGCCCCCATCAGCACCGCCCAGAGCAAGGCGCCTTCAATCCCCAAGGCCCAGAAGACGATACCGCCGATCAGCCCCTGAACGATGGCGACGACGATGCTGCCCTTGATCGTCGCGCGAATGACGATGACGAATTGCTGGATCAGCGCCTGGCGCTGGCTGGCCCGCAACGGCGCGGCGGCGACGATGCGCTGCGACAATTTTTCGCCATCGCGCAACAGGAAGTAGGACAGATACAGCATCACCCCCAGCGCCATGAAGAAACTGAATGCGCTCTGGCCGATCTGGAACGCCTGCGCCGCCAGCACCCGGAAACTGCTGGTGATGCCCTTCGTCACCATCGCCTGCGCCGCATCGAAATTGCTCAGGCCCAACCGTCGCAAATAGGGGCGCGACCAGTCGGGCAGTGCCGCCATCATCTGCGAGAACAGCCGGGCGAAGTCGATTTCCCCCGACTGGACCTTGCCGTAGAAATAGGCCGCCTCCTGCAACAGCGCCGCCCCCAGCACGAAGGCCGGGATGATGACGATCCCCAGGATCAGGAACAGCGTGATCAACGCCGCCCCGTTGCGATGGGTCGGCATTTTCTCCAATATATTGCGGTAGATGGGCGCAAACAGGATGGCGGCGATCACGCCCCACAATATCGCCGCGAAGAAGGGCTGGATCACCAGCAGAAAGGCGATCGACACCAGCACGACGACGCCCAGGAAAAAACCATCCTCGATTTTGGGCGAGACGTGCAGCGGCGGCGGGGGCGTTTGGGAGTCCATGCGCGCTCCTTCGCAAAAATCGACGATCAAATCCATCGCCGAACGACCAGCCGACCCTGCCCTCTGTCCTTTTGTCGTTTCCGTCGATAGAGAAGCCCATTCCTTGGGCAATTGGGACGTCGAGCAACCGTGGCACGCGAAATCACCGGATTTTCAAACCCGCTGGTGAAGCGTGTCCGATCCTTGCGCGAAAAGAAGTTCCGCAAGGCCGAAGGGCTGTTCCTGGCCGAAGGCCTACGCATCCTGACCGAAGCGCGCGAGGAAGGCGTGCTGCCCGAAATGCTGTTCCACGCGGGGTCTACGCATCCGCTGGCGGCCGAGCTGATCGCGGCGATGGAAGCGGCGGGCGGCGACGTCATCGAAACCAGCGCCGACATCCTGTCGAAGATCAGCGGCAAGGATAATGCCCAGGCCGTGGTCGGCGTCTATCGCGACCGGCTGACGCCCCTGGATGCACTTGATCGCACCACGGCCGACATCTGGATCGTCGCGCAATCGCTGCGCGACCCCGGCAATCTCGGCACCATCTTGCGCACCGGCGACGCGGTGGGGGCAGGCGGCCTGATCCTGATCGACGATTGCGTCGACCCCTTCTCGGTCGAATCGGTCCGTGCCTCGATGGGAGCGCTGTTCACCCAGACGATCACCCAGGCGCGCTGGCCCGAATTCATGACATGGCTGCGCGCCGGCCCCGGCGAGCTGATCGGCACCAGCCTCAAGGCAACCCATGATTATCAGGAGCCGCGCTACCAAAGCCCGTCTTTCCTGCTCGTCGGCAATGAAGCGCAGGGCCTGCCCGAAGCCTATGAAGCGGAATGCGATCTGCTAGTGAAGATGCCCATGCTGGGCAAGGCCGACAGCCTGAACGCGGCAGTGGCGACGGCGGTGATGGCCTATGAACTGCTCAACCAGAAGAGAAAGAGATAACGGTCCGTCATTCCCGCGTAGGCGGGAACCCATCTCCCAGCCTTGCGGCATGGGCTACCGTCGGAGATGGATTCCCGCCTTCGCGGGAATGACATAGTGAAAGGATGAGGGGGTAAGAGATGACGAACAGCAGCGGCGTCGGCGAAATGTGGCGGCACAAGCGGGTGCTGACGGCCAGCCTGGTCGGCACGGCGGTCGAATTTTACGACTTCTACATCTACGCCACTGCCGCCAGCCTTATCTTCCCGGCGCTCTTTTTCCCCTCCTCCTCGCCCACGGCGCAACTCATGGCCTCCTACGGCAGCCTGGCGCTCGCCTTCTTCGCCCGCCCCCTTGGTGCCGCGGTGTTCGGCCATTATGGCGACCGCGTCGGGCGCAAGGTGACGCTGGTCACCTCGCTGATGCTGATGGGTGGCTGCACGCTGGCCATCGGTTTCCTGCCCACCCATGCGCAGATCGGCTGGTGGGCGCCGCTCATCCTGTGCCTGCTGCGCTTTGGCCAGGGGCTGGGCCTGGGCGGCGAATGGGGCGGCGCGGCACTGCTGGCGGTGGAAAATGCCCCGCCCGGCTGGCGCGCGCGCTTCGGCATGTTCCCGCAACTGGGCGCGCCGGTCGGCTTCATCGCCGCCAACGGACTGTTCCTGATCCTCGGCACCATCCTGACCGAAGAGGAATTTTTCGCCTGGGGCTGGCGCCTGCCCTTCCTCGGCAGCGCGGTGCTGGTATTCCTTGGCCTGTGGGTGCGCCTGAAACTCACCGAAACCCCCGAATTTGCCGCTGCGCAGGCCGAAGCGCCGCCGCCCGCCATGCCACTGGCATCGCTGTTCAAACATCATCTGGGCGCAGCGATCGCGGGCACCTTCGCCGTCGTCGCCTGCTTCGCCATCTATTATATCGCGACCGCCTTCGCACTCGGCTACGGTACCACTACGCTCAACATCGACCGCAGCGATTTCCTCTCGATCCAGCTTGGCGCGATTATGTTCATGGCGCTCAGCATCCTCATTGCAGGCTGGTGGGCGGACAAGACAAGCCCGACCCGCGTCCTCGCCTGGGGCTGTGTCGGCACGGTCTTCATGGGGCTGATCTTCGGCCCGATGATGGGCGCGGGCACGCTGCTGCCGATCTTCCTGATCCTCAGCCTCGCGCTGTTCCTGATGGGCTTCGTCTATGGGCCGCTGGGGGCCTATCTTCCCGCCCTCTTCCCGATCCAGCTCCGCTACACCGGCGCGTCCTTCGCCTTCAACCTCGGCGGGATATTGGGCGGCGCGCTCGCCCCGATCGTCGCCACCTGGCTGATCGCGGTCCAGGGCGTCGAATTTGTCGGCCTCTACATGTCCGCCGCCGCCGCGATCAGCCTGGCGGGCCTGTGGTGGACCAGCCGCCGATAAGGCGGCGCAAAAGAAAAAGGGCGGCGTTCCAATGGAGCGCCGCCCTTTCCTGTTTCTACGCTATCCCGTGGGACAGCCGAAGGATCAACCCTCGGTGCGCACGTCGCGACGCTCGGCGATGCGAGCGCGCTTGCCGGTGCGGCCGCGCAGATAATAAAGCTTCGCACGACGCACCACGCCACGACGGACGACGGTGATCGAATCGATGTTGGGCGAATAGAGCGGGAATACGCGCTCCACGCCTTCGCCGAACGAAATCTTGCGCACGGTGAAGTTCGAACCCATGCCCTTGTTCGAACGCGCGATGCACACGCCTTCGTAATTCTGGACGCGGCTCCGTTCGCCTTCGACGACCTTCACGCCGACGCGCAGCGTGTCGCCGGCGCGGAATTCGGGGATTTCTTTGCCGAGGGCGGCGATGTTTTCCGCCTCGATCTGCTGGAGGATGTTCATGAAACGTCAGTCCTTCAAGTCGCGTTGCGCACCAGAGGGCGACTGGACCCGAACGCCGCTGTGACGTTCCCAAAGGTCCGGCCGCCTTAGCCGTGTATCATCGACCGCCCTTTGTTTCCGCCAGGCGGCGATCTTCGCATGATCCCCCGATCGCAACACCTGCGGGATCGTGCGCCCCTCCCATTCGACCGGTCGGGTATAATGCGGATATTCGAGCAGCCCCGTTTCAAAGGACTCCTCGACTCCGCTGGAAGCCGCGCCCATTACACCGGGAAGCAGCCGGACGCAAGCATCGAGCAGCAGCAGCGCCCCCATCTCGCCGCCCGACAGGATGATGTCGCCCATGCTGACCTGCTCGATCGGCCGGGCATCGAAAATCCGTTCATCGAACCCTTCGAACCGGCCGCACAATATGGTCGCGCCCGGTCCCTCCGCCAGTTCGCGCACCCGCGCCTGCGTGATCGGCACCCCGCGCGGCGTCATGGCAAGGACGGGCAGGTCCGGCCGCCGCTCCAGCGCATGATCGACCGCCTTCGCCAATATGTCGGCGCGCAGCACCATCCCCGCACCGCCGCCTGCGGGCGTATCGTCAACCGTGCGATGCTTGTCGGTCGCGAATTCGCGGATGTGGATCGGATCGCAGGCCCATTTCCCCTCGGCCAGCGCACGTCCGGCCAACGATACGCCCAGCGGCCCCGGAAACATCTCCGGGTAGAGCGTCAGGATCTGCGCGGTAAAGCTCATCGCCGCCGCGCCCGCATCTTGGCGGCGGACCAGCCTCCGCCGAGGCACAGCGCCCCGCACAGCAGCAGCGTCAGGCCTATCGTCCGCAGCAGGTCGGCAAAGGGCCGTTCAGGATGAATGAGGCCGGGCAGCAGCACGAGCAACGGCACCGGGCAGACCAGCGCCACCGCAGCCGCGATCTTGACGCCCCGCGACCAGCCAAGGCCGAACAAGCGCCAGCCAGCGGCCAGCATGGCGATCAGATAGAGGGCAGTGAATATCTGGGGCATGGTTCGCGCTTAGGCGATGCCAGCCGCAGCGTCCAGACGGCTGCTCAGGGTGCCCGCACCGTGAAGGACAATTCCTGTATCTGTGCATCGGGCGTCGGCGCGAGCAGGATCGTGCCCGCCACCCGCCCGCGCTCGCACGTCCAGGTGAAGCGCCCCGCCAGAGCGCCGGTCGCGACGATCGGCGCGTCGCTGGCACATGCCCCGACCTCCTGCTTCACCGCCGCGATCTTTTTACCCCATTGCGCGGCATCATGATCCATCAGGAAATTCATCGCCAGCCGATCGCGCGCCGCCAGCACATCACCCGCTGCATAGATGCGCCCCGCCGCCGCATAGCCGTCCGCCAACAGCGCCGACACCGGGATCGTTCGGGCTATCAATGCCCCCGCCTTGTGCAGCGCCACAGCGGCATCCCAGGCCGGGCCGCTGCCGCCATTATAGGTGCGGTTGGTGAAGACGAAGATGCCCACGCCATAGTCCGGCATCAACATGACATGGCTGCCATAGCCGGGATAGCCGCCCCCATGCGCCAGCGTCAGCCCCAGGTCGCAATCCTGCGCCACGCGCATCGCAAAGCCATAGGCCGCCGCCTGCCGACACGCCGTCGCCCCGCTCGCGCCGTTGCGCTGGGCGACCCCCATGAAATTGCTCCCCTGCGCCAGCATCCGCACCGAAGCGCGCGCCACAGGCCCCGCTTCCGCATCATCGCGGGCGGGCCAGGCCGACAGCAGGAAAGCGACCCAGCGCGCATAGTCGTTGGCGCTGGTCTGCAATCCCCCCATCGCCCCGAACGCCCCGTCCGCCATGGTCGGTTCAACCGTCCAGCGCCCCTCTTCCCAACGATAGCCCATCGCGCGCTGTTCAACCGGCCATTCGCGCACCTGATAGCCACTCGACGCCATGCCGAGCGGGGCCAGCAGCTCGCCTTCGACATAAAGGCGATAAGGCTGGCCCGACACATTGGCGATGATCCGCCCCAGCAGCGCATAGCCGAAATTGCTATATTCATAACGCGTGCCGGGTGTGGTGCTGAACGGCACGCCGGTTTGCAACATCCGGGTAAAGTCGGCTTCGGGCAAAGGCGTTTGCCGATCCCCCCAGGGGTTATCATCGACCAGCCCAGCGCTGTGCGTCAGCAGATCGCGGATGCGGATATGCGGGCTGTCCTTGGTCGGATAGGTCCAACCCCGCATTTCCGGCACATGCGTTTCGGCCAGATCATCCAGGCCAAGCTTACCCTCTTCCCGCAATTTCAGGATGGCGAGCGCGGTGAACGCCTTGGTCATCGACGCGATGCGGAACAGGCTGTCGGGCGTAACGGCGCGCTTATGCACCAGATCCTGCACGCCCAAGCCCTTCACATGGACCAGCCTGCCGTCCGCGACGATGCCATAAACCAGTCCCGGTGCCCGACTATCCACCTGAAAATCCGCAAACAGCCGGTCGATCTCCGGTATTGCCGCAGCGATCTTCTGCGCGTCGGCGGCATGGGCAACGCACGGAATGACGGCGAGGAGCGAGAGGAGAAAATATCGCATCAACGCGTCCAGTCCTCCACGCGCAAACCGGGGATATCCTTGAAATCGGCAAGGTTGCGCGACACCAGCGCCGCATCGAGGGACAAGGCATGCGCGGCAATGAGCCGATCGAAACTACCCCGCCTGAACGGCATGGCGGCATAGGGTCGCGCCGCAGCTTCATCGAAAGGCAGGATGCCCACTTCCGCGACAAAGGCAGCCAGCGCGTCCGATGCAGGCGGCTTACCCTGCATCGTACCATAGGCCAATTCGGCATAGGTGATGGAAGAGATGAAGAGACTGCCCGCAACCTGATCGGCCATGCGCGCGATCAATGCGGGATAGACGCCGGTAAAGACGTAGATGCAGCTATTGGTATCCAGCAGCCGCATCACGCCCCGGACGCATCACGGCCGAGCAGGTGCCAGTCGCGCGGGGAATCTTCGAAATTCTCGCGCGGCAAGGGTTCCAGCCACGGGGCCTTGCCCGCGAACTTGCTGACGTCGATCTTGCGTTCGCTATGCGCGGGTTCAAAGCTATATTTGCCCTGCTCTTCGCGCAGGGTCATTTCCGCGCCCTCTTTCAGGCCAAGGGCCTTGGGCAAGCGTAATGCCAGGCTGTTACCAGATTTGAAGACCTTGGCCTTATATTCCGCGCTCATGGCTATGCCCTTCGTATATACTCGCTGTATATACTACTCCACGAACAGCGCGTCAATCACCGCCCGCTCCGCCTCCAGCGTCACCGCATGCATCGGTGCCATGAAACGCTTGCCAGGCTTGCCCTCGACCGATGGCCGCTGCACTTCGACAATGTCACCCGCGCCGAAATTCTCGATCGCGATGATCTCGCCCAGCGCTTCCCCCTCGCTCGACAGACAAGGCAGGCCGATAATGTCGGCATGATAATATTCGCCCTCGGCCAAAGGCGGCAGGGCGGATCGCGGGACGGTCAGCGCCGTACCGCGCAGGGCTTCGGCCGCGCCGCGATCGCCGATCTCGGCAAAGCGGGCGACCGCGCCATTGGGGCCGGGGCGCACCGACTTCAACGTCAATGTGCGCCCCGCCGCATCGAAGCTGCCATAGGCTTTGAGGCTCTCGGCCCCTTCGCCAAACAGCTTGAGACGGACTTCGCCCGCCACCCCATGCGCCCCGACGATCGCGGCGAGCGTGACGGGCTTGTCCGTCAAGACAATCAGCCCTCGGCCTGTTCGGTCGCGGCTTCCTCGGCGGGAGCCTCTTCAGCCGGCGCTTCAGCAGGCGCCTTGGCAGCTTCTTCAGCGGCAATGCGCGCTTCTTCGGCTTGGGCCAGCTTGGTCGCACGATCTTCGGCGCGATCCTTGGCCTTCTGACCGGGGACTGCCTTGTTCGGGTTGTTGCGGACGATCCGCTCCTTCACGCCAGCGGCGTCGAGGAAACGGGCGACGCGGTCGGTCGGCTGCGCACCGGCGGCAACCCAATGCTTCGCGCGCTCGACGTCGAGGATGACGCGCTTTTCGTCGCCCTTGGGCAGGACAGGGTTGTAGCTGCCGATACGCTCGATGAACTTGCCATCACGCGGCGCGCGGCTGTCGGCCACGACGATGCGATAATAGGGACGCTTCTTGGAACCACCGCGCGAGAGACGAATGGACGTTGCCATGGAACTTAACCTTTCTGACTTGAATATAATATGTTTGATTTCGTCATCCCAGCGTAAGCTGGGATCTCTCTTCCCCTAGAAGAAGTGAGACCCCAGCTTGCGCTGGGATGACGGGTTACTTCACTTCTTCATGAAATTCTGAAAGCCTGGCGGCAATTTGGGCATATTGCCGCCCAGCCCGCCCAGGCCCGACAGGTCAGGCCCACCAGCCCCATCGGGACCGCCCAGGCCACCCATGCCGCCGCCAGTGAACATCTTGGCCAGCCCCTTGAGGCCACCCATTTTGCGGATCTTCTTCATCGCCGTTTCCATCTCCTGATGCATTTTCAGGAGGCGGTTGACGTCCTGCACGGTCCGCCCGGCGCCCTTGGCGATGCGGATCTTGCGCTTGGCGTTGATCAAAGCGGGGCGTTCCCGCTCCTTGGGCGTCATCGACCCGATCATCGCGTCGAGGTGGATCAGCGTCTTGTCGTTCGCGCCGCTATTGGCCATCGCCGCCTGCGCCTTTTTAAGGCCCGGCAACATGCCCGCCAGCGCGCCCAGGCCACCCATGCGGCGCATCTGGTTAAGCTGGCTGCGCAGGTCGTTCATGTCGAACTGACCCTTGGCCATCTTCTTGGCGAGCTTGTCGGCCTCGTCCGCGTCGATGCTTTCAGCCGCTCGCTCGACCAGCGACACGACATCGCCCATGCCCAAGATGCGCTGCGCCACGCGCTGCGGATGGAAGGGCTCGATCGCGTCTAGCTTTTCGCCCGTGCCCGCAAATTTGATCGGACGGCCCGTGACCGCCCGCATCGACAGCGCCGCACCACCGCGCGCATCGCCATCCATCCGCGTCAGCACGACACCGGTCAGCGGCACCTGCGCGGTAAAATTCTGCGCGACATTGACGGCATCCTGGCCGGTCAGCGAATCGACCACCAGCAGGATTTCGGCGGGGCTGCTGGCATCGGCCACCGCCTTCATCTCGTCCATCAGCGCCTGATCGACATGCAGACGCCCGGCGGTATCGAGCATCACCACGTCGAAGCCCTGCAGCTTCGCCGCCTGCAGCGCGCGCTTGGCGATATCGACCGGCTGCTGCCCGGCGATGATCGGCAGCGTCGCGACATCGCATTGCGTGCCCAGCACGGCCAACTGCTCCTGCGCGGCCGGGCGCTGGACGTCGAGCGACGCCATCAGCACCTTCTTGCGCTCACGCTCTTTCAGGCGCTTGGCGATCTTGGCGGTCGTGGTCGTCTTGCCCGACCCCTGCAGGCCAACCATCATGATGACGGCGGGCGGCGCCACGTCGATCATCAGGTCCGACGTTTCGGACCCCAGCGTTTCAGTGAGCGTGTCGGAAACGATCTTGACGACCATCTGCCCCGGCGTGACCGACCGCAGCACGTCGCTGCCGACCGCGCGTTCGGTGGCCTGATCGACGAACTGGCGCACGACCGACAAGGCGACGTCGGCTTCGAGCAGCGCGATTCGCACCTCGCGCATCGCGGCGCGGACATCGTCCTCCGTGAGCGCACCACGCCCCCGCAGTTTATCGAATACCCCACCCAGACGATCGCTCAGCGAATCGAACATCATCACCTCAATTGGGCCAAAAGACCCGGAAAACAGCGCTTACCCTGCCAAAACGACAAAATCGCCGGTGGGCGAAACCTCGCCAACCAGCGTCCATACAAAACGCCTGGTGCATCCTGTTTTCAGGATGCGCGCTCAATGGATTTGTCAGGGACCGAACGGCAAACCGCCCGATTGCTGGCGTGCGCTTAGAGGAAAGCGGGGGGAATGGCAAGCGGGCGGGCGGCTGTGCTGGTAGAAGAACCGCGCCACGGTCGTCATTGCCGCGAAAGCGGGGATCCGTCTCCCCAGCGCCGCACTTGGGAGGCCGCCAGAAGATGGCTTCCCGCCTTCGCGGGAAATGACGAGATGGGTGGTTCGCAGACACCCATCCCTCGCCGTCACCCCGGACCCTTCGACAGGCTCAGCAACCGTATTGGGTGTCAAGCGAGATTGGCCCATGGTTTATCCTGCTGGACGATGGCGTTTGCGATAATGAGGAGTTTTCGCATGGCGGCGGTGATGGCGACTTTGGGCGCTTTGCCTCCC
>Ga0209231_1000211_pt1 | contig 40828 bp, 43 predicted proteins | sample Deesub45470m_DNA_FD_188086 | JGI IMG/M metagenome (GOLD analysis project Ga0209231, IMG submission 188086) | Deep subsurface microbial communities from North Pacific Ocean - 450_OLKR46/470m Metagenome (SPAdes) (version 2) | ecosystem: Environmental > Terrestrial > Deep subsurface > Unclassified ... | reverse complement strand
GCAACCTGAATTTAAAACCGGAAATAGCGCACACCCTGAGTGCAACTGGCGACTGGCATGATGCACAAGAACAATGGGGTGTGAAGGTGACGCCGTATTACACTCAGGTGCAGGACTATATCGATGTCCAGCGCTGCGCTGCTGGATCCACGGTGTGTACCGCCGCAAATGTGACCAGGACAAACGGATTCGTCTTCCTCCAGTTCGCCAACCAGCGCGCGCGTCTTTACGGGATAGATATTTCCGGACACATGCCTTTGGCCGAATCTGGTGGTTATGGCAGTTTCAACGCAACAGGCGCGGTCAGTTATGTTGACGGCAAGAACGAGACTACCGGCGACAATCTCTACAACATGGTGCCGCTGAATGCGAAGCTCTCCGTGATTCAGCGTCTCGCCGGATGGACCAACACCGCCGAAGTAAAGTTGGTCGATGCCAAGACGCAAGTATCGCAAGTTCGCAATGAACTTAGAACGGGTGGCTACGGATTGCTTAACCTGCGCAGCAGCTATGAATGGAAGCAATTCCGCTTCGATGTAGGCATCGAAAATGCACTGGACAAATTCTATGGCGATCCACTGGGTGGCGCGTACGTGGGGCAGGGTCTGACCATGCCTCCAACAGGTGGCTGGTCATATGGTTACGCGGTTCCGGGTATGGGTCGCTCGCTCTATGCGGGCATGACAATGAAATTCTGATCGCCGGCTACAGCCGGAAAAAGAAAGAACCGCCGGATGTCCGGCGGTTTTTTTATGGGTGCGACCAGCTCACCGCGCCGGTATAAGCGGTAAGCAGCACGATCGCGCCGAAGACGATGCGGTACCAGGCGAACACCACGAAGGTGTGGTTGGAGATGAACTTGATGAAGCTCTTCACCGCCCACATCGCGGCGATGAACGAGGCGACGAAACCGACCGCGAACACCGGCAGGTCTTCAATGCGCAGCAACGCCCAGTTTTTGTACAGGTCGTAGGCGGTCGCGGCGAACATCGTCGGGATCGCGAGGAAGAACGAGAACTCTGCCGCCGTCTTGCGCGACAGGCCGAAGATCAGTCCGCCCATGATGGTCGCACCAGAGCGCGAGGTGCCGGGGATCATCGCGAGGGCCTGCGCGAAGCCGACCTTGAGCGCGTCCTGCCAGCGCATCTCGTCCACTGAATTGATGCTCGGATGGTAGGCGCGTCTCTCGACATAGAGAATGATCAAACCGCCGACGATCAGCGCGGAGGCGACGGTGATCGGGTTGAACAGCAGGGCCTTGATCGTCGAGTGAAACATCAGCCCCAGCACCGCCGCAGGCAGGAAGGCGATGAAGACCAGGCTCGCGAAACGCTGTTCGGCCGGTTCGCTGCTCAGTCCGCGCGCCATCTTTATCAGACGCTCACGGTAGTCCCAGCACACCGCGAGGATGGCCGCGAGCTGGATCACGATCTTGAATACCTTGCTGGTCTCGTCGTTGTAGTTCAGCAGGTCGCCCAGGATGATCAGGTGGCCCGTGGAAGAGATCGGCAGGAATTCGGTCAGACCCTCGACGACGCCGAGGAGGGCGGCCTTGAGCAGCAGGGTAATATCCATAGATCGGGTATGTCCTATACGTTATTTTCTCTTCCTTGCGGGGAGGGTGCACAAACGTCGCCATCCGGAAACAGGACACGCATCATGTCCGTATTCCGCATTGCGCGATGCGCAGATTGACCGCCCGACGCTCATCATCATTCATTTCGATCCAGCGCGTGATCTCATCGAAGGTGCGCAGACAACTGCGGCACACTTCGTCGCCCAGCACCGTGGTGCAGTGTCCGATGCACGGGCTTTCCGCGCTCAGAGATTTGTAGTCGCTTTTTTCGTTAGCTTCCTCTCCCGCTTGCGGGATAACCAGCGACTTGCACGGATTTATCGTGCTTAGTCGAATGGCTAGTTGTTTCTCCAGAGGATTGAGGAGAGGGTCGTGGGTATCTGCGGCTTGCATCTGCTGATCAGGATTTGCTGTAGAGCTGGCTGCCGCGGGTGACGAACTCTATGGATTTCAACTCCATACCCTTGCTCAGTGCTTCGGCTTCGGCTATGCCTTCCTTCGCGGCAAAGTCGCGCACGTCCTGGGAGATTTTCATCGAGCAGAAATGCGGGCCGCACATCGAGCAGAAATGCGCGACCTTGGCAGACTCCTTGGGCAGGGTCTCGTCGTGGAATTCGCGCGCGCGATCCGGATCGAGTCCGAGATTGAACTGGTCTTCCCAGCGGAATTCGAAACGCGCCTTGGACAGCGCATTGTCTCGTACCTGTGCGCCGGGATGCCCTTTGGCCAAATCGGCGGCGTGCGCGGCGATCTTGTAGGTGATGATGCCTTCCTTGACATCGGCCTTGTTCGGCAAGCCCAGATGTTCCTTCGGGGTCACGTAGCACAGCATCGCCGTGCCGAACCAGCCTATCATCGCCGCACCGATCGCGCTGGTGATGTGGTCGTAACCCGGCGCGATGTCCATGGTCAGCGGCCCCAGGGTGTAGAAAGGCGCGTCGTTGCACCACTTGGCCTGCAAGTCCATGTTCTCCTTGATCATGTGCATAGGCACATGGCCGGGGCCTTCTATCATCACCTGCACATCGTGTTTCCATGCGACTTGCGTGAGTTCGCCCAGCGTCTTCAGTTCGCCCAGCTGCGCCTCGTCGTTGGCATCGTAGATCGAGCCCGGACGCAGGCCGTCACCCAGACTGAAGGTGACGTCATAGGCCTTCATGATCTCGCAGATGTCCTCGAAATGGGTATAGAGGAAATTTTCCTTGTGATGCGCCAGACACCATTTCGCCATGATGGAACCGCCCCGCGACACGATGCCGGTCATGCGGTTGGCCGTCATCGGTACATAGCGCAGCAGCACGCCCGCATGGATGGTGAAGTAGTCCACGCCCTGTTCGGCCTGCTCGATCAGCGTGTCGCGGAAGATTTCCCAGGTCAGATCTTCTGCTTTGCCGTTGACCTTCTCCAGCGCCTGATAGATAGGCACGGTGCCGATAGGCACGGGGGAATTGCGCATGATCCACTCGCGCGTCTCGTGAATGTGTTTGCCGGTGGACAGATCCATCACCGTGTCGCCGCCCCAGCGGATCGCCCAGGTCATCTTCTCGACTTCTTCCTGTATGCTCGAACCCAGCGCCGAGTTGCCGATGTTGGCGTTGATCTTGACCAGAAACTTGCGGCCGATGATCATCGGTTCGATTTCGGGATGGTTGATGTTGGCGGTGATGACGGCGCGGCCGGCGGCGACTTCGTCGCGCACGAATTCAGGCGTGATCTTTTTGGGCATGGACATGCCGAAATTTTCGCCCGGATGCTGGCGCAGCATCATCTCGTTCATGCCATCGACTTTTTGGTTTTCCCTGATGGCGATGTATTCCATTTCAGGCGTGATGATGCCCTGGCGTGCATAGTGCATCTGGGTGACGTTGCGGCCCGCCTTGGCGCGGCGCGGCGCGCGGCTCAGGTTGAAGCGCATCTCGGCCAGTTCCGGGTCATCCAGACGCTGCTGGCCGTAATCGGAGGTGAGTTTGGGCAGGACTTCGGTGTCGTCGCGCTCGATTATCCAGTTCTCACGCATTGCGGCGAGCCCTGAGCGTATGTCGATTTTGACAGACGGATCGGTATAAGGGCCGGAGCAGTCGTAGACATAAATGGGGGCATTCACTTCCGCACCCATGCCATCCGGCGTGTCGGCCTGGGAAATTTCGCGCATGGGTACGAGGATGTCGGGGCGGCTGCCCTGAACATAGATTTTGCGTGAATTGGGCAGGGGCTTGATGGCGGCGGCATCGACGTGCGCGGCATCGGCGGTGAATTTGGTGTTGGCGTTCATTTGATGCTCCGGGAAATTACAGGGAAGCACCGTGCTTCCCTACGACGGCATTATCCGTACAGGTTCAAAGGGTGTATCTCACTTCGCTGCGTAGCAGACAAAGACCCCTAGCGAGTTGCGCAAGGTACTGGAAAAGTAGGGGAAAAGCAAACTTTCCGCTTGCAGCCGTGTTGAGCAGGATGGGGTGTGTTGCTATACTGCAGGCAATAAAATTTATACACCCCGGGATGGAGATCAAAAATGCAGAACCTGGAACAGGCGCGCTTCAACATGATAGAGCAGCAAATTCGCCCATGTGACGTATTGGAGGCGCGGATTCTGGAGCTGCTTCATCACGTTCGCCGCGAACATTTCGTGCCTGAAGGCAAAAAAGCCATGGCCTTTATGGATATGGAAATCCCGCTGGGTTTCGGCGTGTCCATGTGGCAGCCTAAACTGGAGGCGCGTGTGCTGCAGGAGTTGCATGTAGGCCACTCAGACCGTGTGCTGGAAGTGGGAACGGGCAGCGGCTATCTGACGGCCTTGCTGTCGGCGCTGGCGGGCCATGTTACTTCGGTCGAAATCGTGCCGGAATTGAGCGAAATGGCCAGAGCGCATCTGCAACCTTTTCATCGCGAGAACATCACTCTGGAAGTAGGCGATGCGTCGCGCGGCTGGGGAGAAGGTTACGATGTCATCGTGCTGACGGGTTCTACGCCGGTTTTGCCGGAAGCCTTTCAAAAGAGTCTGAACATAGGCGGGCGACTGTTTGCCATTGTCGGTGACGCGCCGGTGATGGAGGCGAAACTGATCACGCGTGTTGCGCCTGACACGTATGAAGTCGTCAACATCATGGAAACCAGTGCTGCGCCGCTGCAAAATGCGCAACAAACTAGACAGTTTGTATTTTAAGCGGTGCAAAGAGACTGCATGCTCGGTGCTAAATCAGCGCTTCGCTAATCAGAATGCTTCTTTTCATGGCCGTATAAATGGGTTAATATAGGTCATCTGAAATGACCAACATTGAGGTCGATATGAGTCAGTTTAATATTGCTCAAGCCAAGTCCCGTTTCTCGGAACTGGTCGACAAGGCACTGCTGGGTGAAGAAATTGTGATCTCGCGCGACAACAAACCGTTGCTCAAACTGGTACCAGTCGGCGCGTCCATTCGCCGCATGCCAGGTTCCGCAAAGGGCGAAATTTTGTACGTGGCGGATGATTTTGATGCGCCACTGAGTGATTTCGCAGATTACGTTTAATGAAGCTGCTCCTTGATACGCACGTTTTTCTTTGGTGGGTTAACGATGCGCCGGAATTGTCAGAGACGGCGCGTGCAGCGATTTCAGATCCAAACAACACTTGCTACCTGAGCATGGCAAGCTGCTGGGAGATGGCCATCAAGTCCAGCCTGGGCAAACTTAAACTTAAAAAACCGGTTGAACGCTTTGTCTCGGAACAAATGCAACAGAATGGTTTTTTGATGTTGGATATCGAGTTGCGTCATATTGCCAAAATAGCAACCTTGGAATTTCACCACCGTGATCCATTTGATCGCCTGCTGCTCACGCAAGCCAAGATAGAAAAGATGACGTTGGTAACCGTTGATTCCGCTTTATTGGCCTACGGTACTCGCTGTATCAGTTAATGTGTGACTCGCGTAGCGATTCGTTCGCCTCAATCCTCTAATGAGGTAACTGATAAAACTACTCGCACATTCGGAAGGCGTTGCGCGACTATCCTGAAATTAAATTTGAAGTGGCTGAATTTTCCGGTGGCGTAATGGTAACCTTCACTCAAACGCAAGGTGTATCAAATGGCGGAGTAAGTGGCTCGCTTGCATACATACAGGCCAATCCGGGCACCAGAGCGAGGGCATCGCTTGTTAGCCTGTGGAGAGACGGTGTAGTCAGGCCGCTCGGTGAAGCAGGAAGCCGCTGATTTATTCGTCATCCCCTGTCACCCTCGTGAAAACGGTGGGTAGGCGGGGATCCAGTACCTTTATCTGACTGGGTTCACGCCTACGCGGGATAGACAGAATCTTGGTGAGCGTCTTTTGCTCGCTTAGATAATGTTTAGTAGTTTTATCAACGACAAAACCGAATAAATCAGCGCTTCCCTAGCGCTTAACCGGCTTGACAGCCACCGCCGTGGCTGTTGTAATGCGCGTTCATTCGATGAACGCACTCCATGAACGACAACACTACCAGTTACGGCCTGCTCAAGACCCTGGAAGACAACCCCAGCCTTTCCCAGAGAGATTTGGCGAAGCGGTTGGGCATCAGTCTGGGCAAAGTCAACTTCTGTCTTAATGCCCTGGTCGGCAAGGGATTCCTGAAAGTCGGCAACTTCCGCAACAGCAACAACAAGCTGGCCTACGCCTACCTGCTCACCCCGCACGGTGTAGAACAAAAAGCACGCATGACGGTCGAGTTTCTGCAGATAAAGATGCAGGAATACGAGCGCCTGCGCGCGGAGATCGCGGAACTGAAGCGTGAAACGGAACAACAAGGGCTGCTGGAGAATGCGCATGAGTAATTTTACTCAGAGTGTGCGCGAACCTCTGCGGGGCGTTTCACATGCCGTGCAAATGGACGTGCAACTCAGGGAGGTGTTTGCACGCTTCCCCAAAGTTGTGCTCGCGGTGTTATTTGGTTCGGTCGCATCGGGTTTCCCGCGTGCAGAGAGTGATCTGGACATTGCGGTGATTGCCGACCACACGCTGACTGTCGAGGAAAGAATATCCCTTATCAATACGCTGGCAGAGCGAACGGGTCGGCCTGTTGATTTGATTGATCTCGGTGTGGCATCAGAACCATTGCTTGGACAAATATTGCGTCATGGCCGAAGAATATTGGGCAGCGACACCTTGTATGGCGAATTGATTAGTCGACACCTGTTTGAACAGGCTGATTTCATGCCATATCGGACAAGGCTGCTTGCGGAAAGGCGGATGGCATGGATCGGGAAGTAGTCGAGCAAAAACTGGAATCGCTGCGTCGCTGTTTGCGGCGTATAGAAACAAAGTGTCCAGCGGATGCCGCCACCTTGGCAGTGGATATGGATTTGCAGGACATTGTCTCGCTCAACCTAAGCCGTGCGGTGCAAATATCGGTGGATATCGGCGCGCACTTGATTGCCGGCATGGAAGTGCAGCCGCCTGACACTATGGGGCAGACTTTCGATTTATTGGCGCAGGAAGGTGTGTTGAATATCGAGTTGGCAAACAGTCTCAAAAAGGCGGTTGGTTTTCGTAATATAGCTGTTCACAGCTATGAGAGCATCAACTGGGAAATTGTGCATAGTATAGTGAAATATCACCTTTCAGACTTTTCAGCGTTTGCAAAGGTAGTGGCAATGAGATTGGAAAAATGAGTGTTCACACTTGCATTGGAAATTCAGATGAATAATCCCACCGAGAGAGTGCGAGAACCCCTGCGGGGCATTTCGAAATTAAAAGTGAAATCTCGTAAGATGTTCCATGTGCATCATGGTACGTGTAACGCGCTCTATAGTTTTATTGCGGTAAAGGAAAACCGGACATATAGCCAGACGTGCTTACGGGATAATGCGCATGAATAAGAGCACAGTCAACGCTGTTGTTCTTGCAGGCGACAGCGGTAGCGGGCTATGGCCGTTGTCCCGCCAGCAGCTGCCTGGGCAATTTTCGGCACAGGATGGCAAAGCGACACTGTTGCAAATCACAATCAACCGGTTGGGCATCAGTCTGGGCAAAGTGAATTTTTGTCTGAATGCCCTGGTCGGCAAGGGATTCCTGAAAGTCGGCAACTTCCGCAACAGCAACAACAAGCTGGCCTACGCCTACCTGCTCACCCTGCACGGTGTAGAACAAAAGGCGCGCATGACGGTCGAGTTTCTGCAGATGAAAATGCAGGAATACGAGCGCTTGCGTACAGAAATAGCAGAGTTGAAGCGCGAAGCGGAACAAACTATCTCGAAGTCATAGTTGCAAGGTGATTACATGAAAAAACCAATATATGTCACTCAGCCTTACCTGCCTCCACTGGAAGAATTTCTCCCTTTTTTGGAAAAAATCTGGGATAACAAGGTTCTGACTAACGGAGGACCTTTTCACCAGCAATTGGAAGAGGCGCTTTGTGAATATCTTGGTGTTGAATACATTTCCTTATTTACTAACGGCACCATCGCTTTGGTTACAGCATTGCAAGCTTTACGAGTTACCGGTGAAGTAATCACCACGCCCTATTCATTTGTCGCCACTTCGCATGCTTTGTTGTGGCACGGCATCAAGCCTGTGTTTGCGGACATTGATCCGAATACACTCAATCTTGATCCTGCGAAGATCGAAGCTGCGATCACTCCGCAAACCACCGCCATCATGCCGGTGCATTGCTATGGTCACCCTTGCGATGTTGATGCTATCCAGAAGATCGCCGATAACTACAACCTTAAAGTTATCTACGACGCTGCGCATGCTTTCGGTGTGCAAGATACGGGTGGTAGCGTGTTACGGCATGGTGATCTGTCGGTGTTAAGCTTCCATGCCACGAAGGTGTTCAACACGTTTGAGGGTGGTGCTGTCGTATGCCCGGATGCCAAGACGAAACAGCGCATTGATCAATTGAAGAATTTTGGTATCGTTAACGAGTCAACGGTTGTCGCTCCCGGAATTAATGGGAAAATGAGCGAATTTAATGCGGCTTTTGGGGTGTTGCAGTTGAAATATATCGATCAGGCGTCGCTCTTGCGCAAACACGTCGATGCGGCTTACCGCGATTTGTTGCAGAGTGTGAAAGGAATCCGCTGTCTGAATGATGCAGGTGAAAAAGTCGCCAACTATTCTTACTTTCCCATTCTGGTTGATGCAGACTATCCGATCAGTCGTGACGACCTTTACCAGCGGCTCAAGGACAATGGTATCTACCCTCGACGATATTTTTATCCATTGATTTCGGATTTTCCCATGTATCGTGGTTTTCTTTCCGCCCATAGAGAGAATTTGCCAGTAGCAACAGCTGCAGCGCAGCAAGTTCTTTGCTTGCCAATTTATCCAGACCTGGATATCTCGGTAGCCGGAGAAATCGCCCGTTTTATCGCGGTTCAATGAGTACAATGATCCGATATGATTCTGCGGGGATGGCTATATGAAAGTGGCCATCATGCAACCGTATTTTTTCCCCTATATAGGCTATTTTCAGCTGATCGCTGCGGTAGATATGTTTATCGTGTACGACAATATAAAATATACGAAGAAAGGCTGGATTAGTCGCAACCGTATGCTGCAGAACGGCAAGGATGTTGTGTTCTCGTTACCGTTAAAGAGCGATTCTGATTATTTGGATGTGTGCGAACGGCGACTATCAGCGGACTTTAACCGCGATAAACTGCTCAACCAATTCAAAGCTGCTTACCGGCGTGCGCCATATTTTGAGCTGACCTTACCGTTGATCGAACAGATTGTCCGCTACGAGGATACGAACCTGTTTCGCTTTTTGCGCCATTCCATCGTCAAAACTTGCGAGCACCTGGGCATTGTAACGGAGATCCGAATATCTTCGGACATCGCCATCGACCACAGACTGAAGGGCCAAGAGAAGGTGCTAGCTATATGTGAAGCCGTCGGTGCAAACATTTATGTGAATGCCGTCGGTGGAATGGAGTTGTACTCGAAAGAAATATTTCGTGAGAAAGGCATCGACTTGAAATTTATCAAGCCCAAGCCATTTGAATACGAACAGTTCGGCAGTACGTTCGTGCCTTGGCTGTCGATCATCGACGTGATGATGTTTAATCCGCTTCCTGTAATCCAAGGGCAATTATTTCAATGCGATCTGATCTGAGGGTGCGATGGGAACTACAAAAGTAGGTATTTTGGGCGCAGGAACGATGGGAAGGCAACTTGCGTTGCTGTTTGCCCTAAACAATATTCCCGTCTGCTTATGGAATCACAGGCTCCAACCAAATTTCCAGAGCGAATTCGGTCGGTTGGCCTTGATTCAATCGAAGCTAGGATTGTTTGAAAAAGACAAAATAGTCGAAATCGTCGGGAGAATCGGTTACACCAATAAATTGGCCGAAATGTCAGGATGTGACTTGGTGTTGGAGGCAGTAACAGAAGATAAAGGTGTAAAGGTAAATACGTTAAAACAACTTGTTCTGCTTGCATCGAATCTGGGAATCATTGCTACAAATACCTCGACGCTAAGCATCACAGAGTTGGCAGCATGCACAAATCGGCCCGGTCAGTTTATCGGTCTTCATTTTTTCAATCCACCCATGACCATGAAATTGGTTGAAGTCATAAAGGGCGAGCTGACTTCTGACGATACTTTGCAAGCGGCATTGAGAATAATTGAGGTACTGGGGAAGCACCCGGTCGTCCTCCCCGAGACACCGGGCTTTGTTGTGAACCGGTTGCTTTTTCCGATGATAAATGAAGCAGTCTTCTTGCTATCGGAGGGGGTGGCCGATGCAAAAACAATCGATAGTTGTATGCGCTTGGGGGTGAATCATCCAATGGGCCCGCTTGAATTGGCAGATATGATTGGCCTGGATGTTTGTCTGAGCATTTTGGAGACCTTGATGGAAGAGTCGGGTGACGGTAAATATAGACCTGCTCCAATGCTCAAAAAATTCGTGCGCGCCGGAAAGTTGGGAAAAAAAACAGGTTGCGGGTTTTACAACTACAAAAAAAACTGAGGAGCCGTGTTTGGAACGGCTTTAATTTTTTAGGAGCATATTATGAGTGAAAAGGAAATAGCGCATCTCGAATCCATAAATCCCTTCTATGAGAAGGGGGATCATATGGATGAGTTGATGATTGATCGAGAAATGGAGATCATCAGAAGATACGATTGCGCGGGCAAGAGTGCCTTGGAGGTTGGGTGTGGAAGCGGGCTTTCAACGGAGAGGCTGTGTGAGTTATTCAGCGATATCGAAGTTATCGAGCCATCCGTAAAGAATATCGAACTGCTTCTGCGCAGGATACCGGATGTGGTATGCCACAACGTCCTGCTGGATGACTTCAAGGCGCAACGTAAGTACGACTTTGTCTTCTTCCTGAATGTGATTGAACATGTTGAAGATCCGGTCGCTTCGTTAAAGGCGCTGTCTCTCCTCGTGAAAGACGAGGGTCTGATATTTATCTCCGGTCCGAACTGCATGTCTTTAAATCGCCGTGCAGGATACAAAATGGGGCTTTTGAGCAGTTACGATAAAATGGCGCCCAAGGACTATGAGGTTGGGCACAGGCGCTTATATACCGTGGACATGCTGACTGATCACTGCAACCAAGCGGGCTTGAAAGTGCTGGAAATGAAGGGGATGTATCTGAAGCCACTTTCCGAGTCGCAGATGATTAAGCTGGGTGACGAGGTTGTACGGGCATTCTATGCGCTGGGTGAAGATGTCCCTCAGTTGTGTGCTAGCTTGCTTGCGATTGCAACCAAGAAATATTATTGATTAATACACGTTGTGTTTCGGGCTTGAGAACGATGTTCAAATGGGAAAAACTGGGAAGAATATTTATTCCGCAGAGCGTGCCGGGCAGGGATTGGCTGAAGGAATACGCTCAGGCACCGGCTTCGTTGGTGTTTGATGATTTCATACGGGTATATTTCTCCTGCAGGCCTAAGCCAGATGAAAACGGGCAGTATGTAAGCTACTCATCATTTGTGGATTTCGACAGGCGTGACCTGACGAAGATAGTGAATGTTGCGAAAGCACCGATCCTGGAACTTGGCGGAGTCGGAACGTTTGATGAATTTGGGACCTATCCCGTCTCGGTAATCAGAAGAGGCGCGGATGTCATGGCCTACTACGGAGGGTGGACTAGGTGCGAATCTATTCCCTTTACGGTATCGATCGGTGCCGCGGTAAGTCACGATAATGGGATAACGTTTGAGAAACTGGGCGAAGGGCCGCTGTTGACCTGCGATATTAATGATCCCTTCGTATTGAGCGGCCCCAAGGTCAGGATATTCGGAGGAAAATGGTATCTATGGTATGTGGCTGGCACAAAATGGCAGCGGTATGAGGGGAGGTCGGAGGCCGTGTATAAAATCCGGATGGCGACCTCGGACGATGGCTTTAACTGGGTAAGAACTGGCAGGGATATTGTCGAGGACAAGCTGGAGGTGGATGAATGTCAGGCAAGCCCTGATGTATTCTTCTACGAAGGTCGCTACCACATGTTTTTCTGCTACAAACACAGTCTGAATTTCAGGAGCAACGACAGAGGCTATCGTATCGGCTACGCAGTGTCGGATGACTTTGAGAATTGGGTGCGTGACGACTCGAAGGCAGGCATAGATATCTCGGATGAGGGTTGGGATGATCAATCGTTGGCCTATCCGCATGTTTTTGAAGTTGATGGTCAGGTCTATATGCTTTATCTGGGAAATGAGTTTGGCAGATATGGCTTTGGTTTGGCGCGCTTGGTGAGTTATACCGGCTAATTGAATGAACATGCTCCATTGGTGCTCAGTGATTAGGCTGTGCTGGTCTTGTTACAAACATTTGGTTTCTGGGATTTGAATTTCTACAAAACAGACATTATGAAATGGATAAAACTCGGTCAGATATTTGACCCTACGGAACATACCCTGCCGAATGGCTGTTTCGGATTTGCTCAATCTCCGCAGACGCTGATCTTTGATGATCGTGTTCGAGTGTATTTTTCGACAAGAGCAAGGGATGATAACGGGAAGTATTTAAGCTATGTTGCCTTCGCCGATTTCGATAAGAAATTCCAAAGGATTTTTGCTGTTTCAAAACATACGGTCATTCCATTGGGGGAGTTGGGGTGTTTTGATGAGCACGGAATATTTCCCTTTAATGTGGTCCGTAGTGGAGAGCGAATACTTGCGTACACAACAGGCTGGAATAGACGGGTGTCGGTCTCGACTGATGCTTCGATCGGCTTGGCAATTAGCGAAGATGATGGTTGGACCTTCCAGAAGGTCGGGGCAGGGCCGGTGTTGTCTGCATCGTTGCACGAACCGTTTCTGGTTGGTGATGCGTTTGTCAGGGTTTTTGGCGGGATATACCACATGTGGTATATCCATGGCACACGATGGGTGACGCATACCGAAGGAGAGCAACCTGATCGTATATACAAAATTGCACACGCAATCTCCAACGATGGCATTTCTTGGCAAAAGGAAGGACGCCAAATAATCAGTGACAGGTTGAATGCTGAAGAGTGTCAGGCGCTACCTACGGTCGTACAAATCGGGAATCGATATCACATGTTCTTCTGCTATAGGCAGTCATCCGATTTCAGGAAAAACAGGCGCAGAGCCTACAGAATTGGCTATGCTTATTCGGACGATTTGATCAATTGGACCAGAGACGATGCGAATGTCGGAATCGATGTATCTGACGAGGGCTGGGATTCAGATATGCAATGCTATCCGCATGTTTTCGAAATGGATGGCGAAGTTTACCTGATGTACAACGGTAACGAATTTGGTCGTTATGGTTTTGGTTTGGCTAAGCTGGAAAATGAATGATTACGCTTACGGGGAGGATGTAAATGCATATTAAAGGAAAGATTCTGACGCTGCGGGCAATTGAAGAAAAAGATCTTGAGCTTCTGCATAAGTGGGCAAACGACCCCGTTACCCAAGACGGAATAGGCGAGTTGCACTTTTCAAGTTCTATGGATTTTCACAAGACATGGTTTCAGAGTCTGAAAAGCGACAGGCTCAATCAACGCTTTGTCGTTGACGTCCCCGAGATCGGAATTATCGGTATTTCCAGCATCATGAATATTGATTGGCGCAACAGCCACGCATGGCATGGTCTGGTGCTGGGCGAAGGTGATTATCGTGGCAAAGGTTATGGCATTGATGCGATTATGGCAACGATGAGATATGCATTCGATGAATTGAACCTGGAAAGACTGGATGGCTCGATGCTTGAATACAATAAATTATCGATTTCCACTTATTGCGGAAAAAGGCTGGGTTGGAAAGAAGAGGGCCGAAGAAGAAATTACTACTTCAGAAAGGGCCGATATTGGGATCAAATCTTGGTTGGAGTTACGAAGCAGGACTACCTTGAGTTGATTGAAAAAACTAATTATTGGGGATAATTGCAACTATGAGTTCTAATCGGGACTACAACAACGAGCTTAATGACACAGATAATTCCGCCAGCGAGAAATACGCTTATTGCTTTGACTTCGATGTGATGCATCCGTACATGATCAAATCGTTTGAACCATTTTTTAATAAAGGAAGTTTGCTGGAACTTGGGAGCTTCAAGGGCGATTTCACCAGAAGATTTTTGTCACACTTCGATGATGTTACCTGCGTAGAAGCATCGGATGTTGCAATCGGAGAGGCCAAAAAGAAACTGGGCGACAAGGTAAAGTTCGTCAACTCGCTCTTTGAGAATGCGTTCTTGCCCAGGCGCTATGACAATATTGTGCTCACCCATGTTTTGGAGCACTTGAATGACCCTGTGTTGGTGTTGAAGCGTATCAATGATGAATGGCTGGCCGAAGGCGGCAGGTTTTTTCTGGTGTGTCCCAATGCCAATGCACCTTCTAGACAAATTGCCGTCAAGATGGGTTTGATTTCTCATAATGCGGCCGTCACACCGGCTGAGGCCGAGCATGGACACCGGTGTACTTACACGCTGGATACCCTGGAACGGGATGCTGTTGCTGCGGGGCTAAAGGTGGTTCACCGATCAGGAATTTTCTTCAAGGCGTTGGCGAATTTCCAATGGGATCGGTTGCTTCAGACTGACATTATTTCCGAAGAGTACTTGGAGGGTTGTTACAAGCTGGGGCAGCAATATCCGGATTTGTGCTCAAGTATCTTTTTGATGTGTGAACGTGGAGAATAATTCTCCGGAGAGCTGTAGTTATGAATAAAACGGTATTAATTTTCCCTGCTGGAATGCCTCGTGCACTTGATTATTTACAGAAGTGCTTACAAGAAAAACAAGCTGTTATCGGCGCTTCATCACTGGGATATGACGCGTCACGTGAAAAATATCCAGCTTGGTTGCACCTGCCCTACGTTACGGATTCGGCCTTTAACGAGGCGCTTAAGCAGGCGGTTATTGAGTTAGATATTGGCGAAATTTATACACCTAATATTGTCGTATGGGATCATTTGAACTGCGTTCTTGGAAGCCTACTTCCGGGGGTGAGGTTGATAAATGCTTCGCCCGTAGATGAGGTATTAGGTGGCTATCGTTCTGCCATGGCTAAGGCGCGGTATCTCGTGGCTAATCCACTAGCGCTATCGTCAAAGATTTCACCTCATCATCCACTCTCAAAAATTGAAACTGCTGGACTGATTCGCTATGCTGATTTGATTCCAGGAATGTGTGACGATGATAAATTTCGGGCTTTGTTAGAAATCACACGCTATTCGGTGGAAGGAGACATTGTTGAGGTCGGCAGCTGGTGGGGAAAATCGGCTTTTATTTTATCCAGGCTCGCGCGTAGCTTTGGTATTGGCAAATTGTTGTGCGTTGATCCCTGGGCTAATGAGCATCTGATTCAAAATGAAAAGACTGTAGATAGCAGCTCGGCACAGGTCGATGCCAATGAGGCATTGGAAATTTTTCAGATAGGTTTGCTTCCTTTTAATGCTGACCACATAAATTACCTGCGCTTGCCGTCTGTTGACGCGGCGAAAAGTTACGAAAATAGCAGATTAATTAGTACAGAGGAGTTTGGAAATACTGAATATGTCGGGCAAATTTCAATTCTGCACATTGATGGGAATCATACCTACGATGCTGCAAAAGCCGATATCGATTCATGGGTAAAATTTGTGATGGGTGGTGGTTGGATCATTATTGATGATTATATCTGGCCTTATGGGGATGGGCCGAAGCGGGTTGGAAACGAGTTTCTGGAAAATAATGCAGATAGAATAGTCACGGCCTTTGTCATGGGAACCGCGTTGTTTATTCAATTATCCTTGTAGGGTTACTAATAAATAACACAAAAATGAACCTCATTAGTTATTTTTTGGATGGCGCAGAATTTGGTCTGTGTTTGAAATGATAAACGCACCGCTGAAGCGATTGTTGTTTAACAGGTACTTTAAGCGAGGTGGGAAAAAACTTCTTAATGCTTCCCATTCGTCATATGTACAACTGAAACTATCTGCTATGAGTCGATGGCGGATACTGGGTTTGCCTGGTTTTGATGGCTTGCTTAAAGAAATTTCAATCGGTTTCTTAATTAACACGGATGATTTATTGCCCTACCTGTGTAGGGAGTCTGTTCAGGATCGTTTGTGGGTTAATTATTGTTTGGCTGATGCATATCATCGGGCAGGCAATAATGAACATGCCATAGTGTTTATTCGACGTGCCTGGAATTTTTCAGGTCAGAACGAAAAATTTCTACCCTTGTTGATAATGATTCATGCAGCAGCTGGAGATGTTGAATCTATAAGAAGTGTGCACAAAGCACTTGGCATGAAAAAAGCGAGCGCTAACAAAGTATCTGCGGCATTAGCACACTTTAATGCTTGGCAATATGCATACGCTGTTCACAATAAGTCTGATGAGTACTGTTACGATTTTGAGGTGCTGGATTGCATTTCGCATTTAGCTAGGCAACATGCTTTCCCTGCGCGCAAGCCAGATTTTTGTGCTCAAAGAAAAATACGCCTAGCTTATCTGATGTTTGGCATGACGCACCTGAATTCGGTCATCGTGAAAAACAGCCTGACATTTTCATCATTCCATGATGCGTCCAGATTTGAAGTAACTTTCTTTATTCCTGATCAGGCAACCTCGGTGCTTGAGAGAAAAGAGGCTGCTGAAAATATCAGGAAAATAAAAAGTATGGGGTGGAAGGTTGTTCTTGCACCGGATTCATTCTCCGAAGTGAAGAGTTTGCATGAGTTAGCCAGATTCATATATGAATCTGAGCCTGATATCTTGGTTACAAATGCGGCTTTAGCAGATTTCAGGCATTTTTATATCGCATCACTTAAACCCGCGCCTGTAGTAGTCGGCTTGTGTCAGGGTCCCCCACCGCAATATATTGCGCCCAGCTTTGATTGGAGTATTTCATGGACCAAGCATCCCATGATGGATTGCCCCACCGGATGTACATTGGTGAATGGCGCTGTGCTCTTGCCGGAGCGGAAAATCAGCAATAGTGCAGCCAAGTTGTGCTTTGGGATTGCTGAACATGATCGAGTCATGATGAGTTGTGGGCGTATGTCAAAGTTTCAACACCGGGGCATCTGGGTTGCAATATTTGAAATGCTCCGCGTTCATCTTGATACGCATTATGTGGTGGTGGGCCTAGATGCCCCGCCGTCATTTCTTGAGCAACTATTGACGCCTGATATTATCAGGCGCGTCAGGTTTATCGGCAGGGTCGATGATTATCATTCAGTGTTAAGCATGGCTGATGTTGTTATAGATACCTATCCGTCTGGGGGTGGTATGACGGTTGTGGATGCCATGGCAATGGGTATCCCCGTCGTTTCATTTAAAAATAATTATATGCGAATGTTCTCTCAAGCTGACTGGTCGCCAGCCGAGGAGTTTATGGGGATGCCGGAGCTATTGATTGAACGGGGAGATTTTGTCCAATTGGGTAACCTACTTAATAAACTGCTGACTGACCATCAATACAGAAACGAGATGTCGGTGATGTGCAAGGAGCGAATACATCAGACATCAGGCAAGCCTGAGAAAATGGTTCGAGATTGTGAAGCGGTGTATCTCAAGCTGTTGCAGTCACGCGCACTGGACTTCGACAGGATCAAAGATGGGCGTTAACCATGCATGCGCATCAGGGTTAAACCATAAGATGGACAGGGAAACGGCAGCCAATCAATACATGCCCCTAGTGTCGATTGTCATCCCTGCTTATAACCATGCCAATTATCTGGATGAAGCGATCCAGAGCGTATTAAAACAAGACTACCCAAATATTGAATTGATAGTTTTGGATGATGGGTCAACGGATAACACACGCGAAGTACTTGAAAAATACGGCGATACATTTTTATGGGAAACCCATGAAAATATGGGCCAGGCAAATACGCTGAACAAAGGATGGCAAATGTCCAAGGGGGAGGTCTTGTCCTACCTTAGTGCCGATGATATTTTGCTTCCTCATGCGGTAAGTACATCAATTAAATATTTGCGCGATAACACTGTATTGACCTATTGTGACTTTAATTTGATCGATCCAGATTCAAAGATTATTCGGCGCGTATTAGCACCAGAATTTAGTTATTTTGACATGTTTACAAAATATATTTGTCATCCGGGGCCGGGGGTGCTTATGACAAGAAGTGCGTTCGAAAGAGCCGGACTATGGGATAGTTCATTGCGACAAATGCCGGATTATGATTATTGGTTGAGGCTCGGTTTGGTCGGTAGCTTTAAACGGATACCTGAAGTTTTGGCGGCGTTTCGAGTGCATGAAGAGTCGCAAACATACGCTAAAGCAACGGAACGAAAAGCAGATGAACCCGTGAATATTATCCGGAGATTTATTGCAACTCAGGAACTTCCACCAGAACTTAAAGAGCATTCTGATGAAGCACTAGGCAACGCTTATTTAATTTCTGCGCAATTACATATCCGCTCGCATCGTTTTGCTCGAGGAATAAAAAATTTAAAGGCGTCATTTTCTCTTTATCCTCGACTTTTCCTAAAATTGAGAACGTACAGAGTGCTCTTTAACAGCATGTTCAATCATTTTATGCATAAGCTTGGAAGATTGAAGAATCGACTTTTATAACGTACTGTGTTGCGTAGGACGGTACGCAATTTCGCATGATGTGGCATGCAGACTATGTCCCTAAAAAAAAATATCCTCTCGAGCTATGTCAGCCAAATTTATGTGACGATAATTGGCATTGTAATGGTTCCTGTCTATGTGAAATATATGGGTGCCGAAGCTTACGGTTTGGTGGGATTCTTTGCCATGTTGCAGGCATGGTTTCAGTTGCTTGATATGGGATTGACACCCACTCTGTCGCGTGAAACGGCGCGATACAGGGGGGGGGCTACCGATGCGCAGAGCTTGCGCCGTTTACTGCGAGTGTTGGAGGGTATTTTTATCCTGGTGGCGATCATGGGGGCTGCAGGAATGATTCTCAGTGCCGGACTTATTGCCAGCGAATGGCTGAAAGTACAGCAACTGCCACAGTCTGAAGTGCGGAATGCAATCATGCTCATGGCAGTTATTATTGCGCTCCGCTGGTTATGCGGTTTATATCGTGGTGCTGTTACCGGATTTGAGCGCTTGGTGTGGTTGAGTGGTGTCAATATTGCTATTGCGACGGCACGCTTTGTTCTCGTGATACCGATCTTTATTTTTGTAGGCACAAGCCCCACACATTTTTTTACGTATCAGTTGGTCATTGCCATTATTGAAGTGCTTGTCTTGGCTGTGCAAACCTATCATTTGCTTCCAAATAAAGACTTTGGAGTAAATCTGCCATGGCAGTGGCAACCGTTGAAAGGCGTACTTCGATTTTCCCTCAGTATCGCCTTTACCAGTTCGGTGTGGGTGTTGGTGACTCAATCCGACAAACTAATACTGTCCAATCTGCTTTTGCTATCTGACTACGCCTATTTCACACTGGCTGTTTTGGCGGCTGGCGGCATTCTGATTGTCAGCACACCCATTAGCGGAGCGTTGTTGCCGCGCATGACGAAGTTGAATGCGGAAGGAGATGAGGCAGGGTTGATACGTTTGTATCGTGACGCCACTCAATTGGTGGGTATAGCCGCCGTACCTGCAGCGCTTGTGCTGGCCATCTTTTCAGAGCAGGTGCTGTGGGCATGGACAGGCGATTCCATTATTGCAAGCAAGGCAGCGCCGGTGCTCACTCTTTATGCTCTCGGAAATGGACTTCTGGCACTGGCGGCATTTCCTTATTATTTGCAATTCGCCAAAGGTGATTTGAAGCTGCACCTGATTGGAAATGCATTGTTTGTATTGATATTCATTCCATTATTGATTTGGGCGGCAAATAATTTTGGTATGGTGGGGGCTGGATATGCGTGGATAATCGCCAATTTATTGCCTTTTATTGCCTGGCTTCCTGTTGTTCACCGCCGATTTGTCAAAGGGCTACATGCGAAATGGCTGCTGGTGGATGTGTTGCCGGTTGCGATATTGCCAACCGCGATGGCTCTAGGATTACGGCAATGGGTCGAATGGCCTGAATCACGGTTAATGATGGGCTTGGAGTTGGTCATGATCGGGCTTGTGCTGAGTGTCGCGGCGGCAATTGCGTCTTCGTGGGTCAGGGGATTTTTCGCCAGAAAATGGCACAGTTTGACCTTGATATAAGGAACGGTGATGAATTTGTTGGGAGCACACCCTAAAGTTTCTGTCTGCGTGATTACCTTCAATCAGGAACGATATATACGCCAATGCCTGCAGGGCATCATGGATCAAAATACGAATTTTGATTTCGAGGTGATTGTTGGAGACGATAACTCTACCGACGGTACACGGGAGGTGGTGATAGATTTTGCTAATCGATATCCCGATAAAATTATCCCCCTGCTTTATCCGAATAAAATTGGAGGTACGCAGAATTTTATGGAAGTGCATAACCGGGCGAGCGGGACCTATGTTGCCCATATTGATGGGGATGACATCGCCTTGCCCGGAAAGTTGCAGGCACAAGCAGACTATCTGGATGCGCATCCAGACTGTACGTTGGTTTGGCACAGAATGGAGTTATTTAACGATAATGAGACATTATGTAAGCCAAATTTACCTGATGTGAGTATGTTTGAGGGAGGCGAAGTATTGCTGAAAGATGTGCTCAGATTTGGCAGCGTTGCATATCACAGCTCGTTGATGTATCGGGCTAGTGCCAGAAAAACCAGAAAAGTAGAGGGCGATACGCTTGACTATTACTACACCGTTGAAGTGCTTATGTCTGGTTATGGAAAATATTTGGAGGGTGTTCTGGGAAGGTATCGATACAATCTCAATACCGGAATTTCCAAGAAGGGACGAGGCTCAAAATTTGTAATGAAGGTGTATGCGGAGCACTTGGACCATTACCTTTCACTTTTTCCGGAATTTCGGAGAGATATTTTTGTTAATAGCCTGATATATCTACTGGTTGAACTAAAAAATAGGAGAATGTCGGCATTTTTTTTCCTGATATTGGCAATCAGGTCATTTAGTTTTGTTTCACCAGGAAAATTTATTTCATATCTAAAGCAATTCAGACGAATTAATGCGGGGATATGAAGTGAATTATCTTAGAATTTTTTGGTTGGGAATTTATATTCTGGCTGCCATTGTAGCAGCCAGTCTTTTTGCTGCCAGAGGGATGTTAGGCGGAGATTCTGTAGGGATTCCTCTGCCAGATATTCGCACATTGATTGTGGCGACCAGTAGTGTGGTGATTTTTTACCTGATTTGGATGGGGCCAGTATTTAACGCTTTGGAAAAGCTGAGTATTTCGCCTTTGGTTGAGAGGTGGAAAGATAGCGGATTGCCAGAGGATGATAAGTTGGTTTCGATCTTTGTGCTGATTGTGCAAGGTTCTTTTTTAATTTATTGCTTTGTCGAGGGTGCCGGGGTGGCAGGGTCAACTAAACGGGTTGACCTGGCGATAAAGTACGTTTGGATATTGCTTCCGGCTGATGTGATCTTTTTTGTTTATTACGCCATGTACAGGCAATCGCGCTGGTTCCTGCCCAGCCTTATTTTGTACATACTTTCAAACATGTTGCGGGGCTGGTTGGGTTTTTGGCTGATTATCGCGTTTTTGGAAGGCGCTTTCCGCATTCGGGAAAAAAGGTTTGACTGGAAAAAAATATCATTGACGATGTCACTGTTTGTTTATGCGATTCCGTTCCTGATTGAAATTAAATGGGCAATTCGTAAATTTGGGAATGCTTATATATTGAACTGGCAAAATTTGTCCAGTGTAGTCAATAACGTTAATTGGTGGGAATCTATCGTCCGCGCTTGCGAGAGCGTGTTGATGCGTTTGCAACACTTGGACATTATGATCAACATCATTATTAATTCTACAGCGCTTTCGGAGAAGTTACGCGGCAGGGAATTCCTTTATTTTTTTGAAGAGGGATTGCCGCAATTTACATTGGAGCGATTGTTGGGTTGGGCGCGTGTTCCGGACATTCATATCCGGCTGATTGACTATTTTGCTGTATATCCAGCAGGTAGCGGTGTGGTAAGTAATACTCATACAGGACTCGTAGGGTGGCTCTGGATCATTCCGGAATGGGCGCCTGTGTATTTGATATATGTTCTGATGTTGACCTGGGCGGGAATATGGTTGGCTAAGAAGCTTGGAGCAAACCAGGGGACTGTCGAACTCGTATGGTTTGCAGTGTTGGTGTGGGTGATGAACGGGTGGTTCGGGGCGTACATAGAATTTTTGCAGGCATTGGTCGTCGTGTTAATGCTCAAACTGCTCGCAGGTAAATTGAATGAGAAATCTCGAATACATTGAGATTGCTAAAGGAAGAAAAATGCAGGTAATAGCGATAACCGGTGCGTCCGGTTTCATAGGTAAACAATTAGTCACGGAGTTGGTGCGTACGGGTGAATATGAGGTTCGTGCGTTATCACGTAATCGGCAACGCGATTTGACGGAGAGCAGGTTTGCATCGGCGGTGGAGATTATAGCGGGTGATTTAAACGATACAGAGGCTTTAAGGAAGCTGCTAAAGCCAGGTTGTACGGTGATTAACCTGGCTTACCTATGGGATGGGGGTGAGGCTGAGAATCTAGCAGTTATGGGTAATCTGGTAGAAGCATGCCGGGATGTGGGTGTCGGTCGATTGATACATTGCAGTACTGCCGCAGTAGTGGGTCGCGTTCGAGAAGACCGGGTTACCGAGGAGACTCCGTGTAATCCTGTATCGCAATACGGCCACACAAAACTGAAGATTGAGCAGGTGGTAGTTAAGGCGGCTGCACATCACTATTTTGATGCAGCAATTGTTCGGCCTACAGCCGTATTCGGAGCCGAAGGCGAACAATTGAAGAAATTGGTGAATGATCTGAAAATGGGCAGCTACTGGTTGAATTACGCAAAATCCTGTTTGTTCGGTACGCGCAGAATGAATCTGGTACACATCGACAATGTGGTGGCTGCGGTTGTATTCCTGATTCGATATCCCAACCCTCTCAAGGGCGAGGTATTTATAGTTTCAGACGACGACGACCCCGACAATAACTTTGCATATATTGAGCGATTTATGTTGCGCGTATTAGGTCTTGGAGACTATCGTTTGCCAAGGATAAGTTTGCCGCTTTGGATACTCGCTGCCTTGCTTGCAGTGCGCGGCAGAAATAACATCAACCCCCACTGTGTCTATGATTCAGGAAAATTACGCAGGCTAGGTTATAAACCGCCCATCTCTTTAGCGGCCGGATTGGATGAGTATGCTCGCTATCACCGCTTACCCGACTCCATGCAGGGCTGAAAGTGAAACCGATGATATTGCACATTTTAAATGTGAATGACACCCTAGACCTGAAAACGGGCGGTGGGACGGCTGAACGTACTTTTCAGATGAGTCGTTGTTTGGCTCGGCATGGCGCACATTGCGAAGTGCTGACGATAGATTCCGAGCATCTTGCCGAATCGCGGATTGAGGCGATGAAACCCGCTACGGTTTTCGTTATGCCGTGCCTCTGGAAACGGTTTAATGTGCCCAAATTGAATTGGGCGGTGATTCGGCAGCGGGTAAAAGATGCCGATGTTATTCATCTGATGGGGCACTGGAGCGTGCTCAACGCAATGGTTTATTTTATTGCGCGACGGATGAGTAAGCCTTACGTTGTGTGTCCGGCAGGGGCGTTGCCTGTATTTGGGCGATCAAAATGGCTAAAACACACGTATAACTTTTTGGTGGGCAATGCTATTGTTCGCAACGCATCTGGCTGGATTGCCGTCACGAAGAGTGAATTGCCCCAATTTGAAGTCTATGGAATTCCCTCACAGTCGGTGACCGTGATACCAAACGGTGTAAGCGAGGAAGATTTTTCTTCGGCGTATGACGCTAGTTTTAAGCAACGATACGGATTGCCAGAGGCGCAAATTGTCCTTTTTATGGGGCGCCTTAATTTGATAAAAGGGCCGGACATACTTTTGGACGCTTTTATCTCGGCTAGAGTAGCTTTGCCGGATGCACATCTCGTTTTTGCGGGACCGGATGGAGGGATGCTGTCTGTTTTGCAGCAGACGGTAGATCAAAATGGCCTTGGTGAATTCGTACACTTTCTGGGATATGTGGAAGGTGCTGACAAAGTGTCTGCATACCGCATGGCGAATTTGCTGGTCGTTTCTTCAAGGCAGGAAGCGATGTCTATCGTGGCAATCGAAGCTGGCTTCTGTGGCACGCCAGTGTTGCTGACTGATCAATGCGGGTTCAGTGATGTCCGGTTAGTCGATGCAAGGCTGGAAGTGCACGCCACTACTGCGGGTATTACTGCGGGTCTTATTAATCTGCTGGGCGAATCAAATAAATTGGCTGAAATTGCGCCCGTGTGGTCCAACTTCGTAAAACAGCACTATTCATGGGCCTCATTGGCCCCAGAGTATTTCAGGCTCTATCGATCCGTCCTTGAAGCAGATGCCGCATGAAACTGCTGATCGTTTCCCAATATTTTTGGCCGGAGAGTTTTCGTATCAACGATGTCGCTCAAACATTGTCGGCAAAAGGCATTGAGGTCGAGGTGCTAACCGGCAAACCAAACTACCCGGGCGGTAATGTTTTTCCGGGGTATAGGGCATGGGGATGTTCGCGTGAAATCCATCAGGGCTTCAATATTAATCGTATTCCGTTGCTGGCAAGAGGGAATGGCGGGTGGCGTTTGGCGTTGAATTACCTGTCTTTTGTCGTGTCGGGACTGTTGTTCGCGCCTTGGATGCTACGCAGCAAGAAATTCGATGTGATTTTTATATACGCGCCCTCGCCGATACTTCAGGCCATTCCGGCGATTTTTATCGGCTGGCTGAAGGGTTGCCCTGTGGTTTTGTGGGTGCAGGATTTGTGGCCGGAAAGCCTAGCGGCAACGGGCCATGTTAGCAATCGTCCGATTCTCAAGATGGTCGAGTGGGTGGTACGTTTTATCTACCGTCATGCTGATTTGCTTCTTGTGCAATCGCGCGCCTTTGAGGCGCCCATTCGTGCGTTGGCCTCCAGTACGCCCATTGCGTATTTTCCGAACTCCGTGGATGAGACTTTCGCCGTTCCGGCCAGCGGCGAAGTCCCCGCAGTCGATGGTTTAAACGCAGTATTCTCTGTCATGTTTGCGGGTAATGTAGGCGTTGCGCAGGCGGTAGAGGTGATCGTGGAAGCGGCATTCTTGTTGAGGGGAAACGCCGATATTCACTTCGTTGTATTGGGCGAGGGCAGTCGCTGGGAATGGATGAAGCAGGAAGCGCAAAGGCAGGATTTGAGCAATCTGCATTTGCCCGGCCGTTTCCCGGTCGAGACCATGCCCGGTTTCATGCAGCAGGCTTCGGCGCTGCTGGTGACGCTGGCCGACCGCGAGATATTCAAGGCTACCATCCCCAGTAAAGTGCAGGCCTACCTGGCGGCGGGCAGGCCGATCCTGGCTTGCCTGAACGGCGAGGGTGCCGACCTGGTGACCGAAGCGGGAGCAGGATTGGCCGTGCCCGCCGAAGATGCCTCAGCTCTGGCTGAAGCGATATTGCGTTTGTACCGCATGCCGGCCGGAGAGCGGGAAGCAATGGGAGAGCGCGGTCGTTTATACTACGCACAACATTTTTCACATGACATGCTGGTTGAACAATTGATAGGGCATTTGCAGTCTGTGATGTCATCACAAGGAAAGAATTGAATGAAGATACTGGTATTGGGCGCCAGCGGGATGCTCGGGAATGCGATGGTGCGAGTATTGAGCGAGGATGCCGACTATGAGGTTTATGGCACGGTGCGCTCGGCGGCAGCCAAACACCATTTCGACGCGGCGATCGCACAACGTCTGATAGAAGGCGTAGATGTCGAGCACCATGATTCCTTGATGCAGGCGTTCATCCGTGTTCGGCCGGATATGGTGATCAATTGCGTGGGATTGATCAAACAACTGGCGGATGCCGATGATCCGCTGCAGGCGATCCCTATCAATTCCTTGCTGCCCCACAGGCTGGCCAGGCTGTGTAAACTGGCCGGCGCGCGCCTGGTGCATATGAGCACGGATTGCGTCTTCGCCGGCGACAAGGGCAGTTACCGCGAGTCCGACCCATCAGACGCGACCGATTTATATGGACGGTCCAAGTACTTGGGAGAAGTGGATTACCCTCATACGATCACCTTGCGAACTTCTATCATCGGGCACGAATTGCAGAGCGCGCATGGCCTGGTCGGCTGGTTCCTGTCTCAGCAGGGGCGCTGCAACGGCTATACCAAGGCGATTTTTTCAGGATTGCCCACGGTCGTGCTGGCACAGATCGTGCGCGACGTGGTGATCCCGCAGAGCGGCTTGTCCGGCGTGTATCATGTCGCCGCGAAACCGATCGCCAAATACGATTTGCTGAAGCTGATTGCCGAGGTGTATGGCAAAACGATAGAGATAACGCCGAGCGACAAGCTGGTGATCGACCGTTCGCTCAATGCAGAGCGTTTCAGGAATGCCACAGGCTATGTTGTTCCAGGCTGGCCGGAATTGATCAAGACAATGCATGCCTATCGGTAGAAGCGGTGAACAAGCGCTATTCTCAATAGCTGTGCATTGATAGCGGCATCATTCGATGTTATAAGATGTGCGTCGATAACGGAGATAATGATTATGCGTACTACCCTAGCACTTGATGACGACTTGATTGAAAAAGCCCAGGTATTTACCGGTCCAATGGAAAAGACGGCTTTAGTTCGGGAAGCTCTGAAGGCCTTGATCCAGCGCGAAAGCGCCAAACGTTTGGCATTGCTCGGTGGCTCGGAGCCATTGCTTGACTATGTGGCACGACGTCAGTCTGAGCCGGAATGATTCTGGTGGACACATCGGTCTGGATAGACCATCTGCGGCATGGTGATGAGGAATTGACGAGACTTCTGAACGCAGGCCGGGTGTTGACTCATCGCTTTGTAATTGGCGAACTGGCCCTGGGCAATTTACAAAATCGCAATATCGTTCTAAGCGCCCTGCAAAACCTGCCGCAGGTTACAGCAGCATCAGATGAGGAGGCATTGCATTTCATCGAAAATAATGCGCTTTTCGCTACCGGAATTGGATACATCGACGCACATTTGTTAGCCGCTGTGCGACTTTCTCCGGGCACGTTGTTGTGGACGCGTGATAAACGGCTGTTGGCAGTGAGTGCCCGGCTTGGACTGTGCGTGAACTTGGCTCATTGATTAAGTTGCTAAAGCGGCAACTCATGAGTTATCACCACTAAGGCAAAGCGAATTTATCTCGGGGCGAACGGCGGATTTAATTTACATTTACCGAACAGACACATTTAGCATTTTTATAAGCAGGATCGAATTATGTTTAAAGACAAAGTATTGATGATCACCGGCGGCACGGGTTCTTTCGGGAATACTGTTCTCAAGCGCTTCCTTTCGACTGACGTGCGCGAAATCCGCATCTTCAGCCGCGACGAGAAGAAGCAGGAAGATATGCGCATCGCGCTCAACAATCCCAAGCTGAAGTTTTACATCGGCGATGTGCGCGACTACGACAGCGTCTACCAGGCGATGCGCGGTGTGGATTATGTGTTCCATGCGGCCGCGCTGAAGCAGGTGCCCTCGTGCGAGTTCTATCCGATGGAGGCGGTGCGTACCAACGTCGTCGGTACCGAAAATGTGTTGAATGCGGCCACGGCTAACGGTGTCAGGCGCGTGGTGGTGTTGAGCACGGACAAGGCGGTATATCCGATCAACGCGATGGGCATTTCCAAGGCGATGGCCGAGAAACTGATGGTGGCCAAGTCGCGCATGCAGAGCGAGACCGAAACAGTTTTCTGTGCCACGCGCTACGGTAATGTCATGGCCTCGCGCGGCTCGGTCATCCCGCTGTTTGTGTCGCAACTCAAAGAAGGCAAGCCGCTTACCGTCACCGATCCCAACATGACGCGCTTTCTGATGTCGCTGGAAGATTCTGTCGATCTGGTGCTGTATGCCTACGAGCACGGCAGGCAGGGCGATATCTTCGTGCAAAAGGCGCCCGCGTCAACAGTGGCTGATCTGGCGCAGGCCTTGAAAGAATTGTTCGGGGGCGACAGTGCAGTGCGTATCATCGGCACACGTCACGGCGAAAAATTGTACGAGTCGCTGATCTCGCGCGAAGAAATGGTGCATGCCCAAGATATGGGGGGGTACTACTGCATTCCCGCCGACAATCGCGACCTCAATTATGCGAAATACTTCAGCGAAGGCGAAGAGAAAATCTCGCATCAGGAGGATTACACCTCGCATAACACTGAGCGCCTGAATGTAGAACAAGTCAAAGCATTGTTGTTGAAACTGGATTACATCAAGGAAGAATTAAATGCTTAAAGTCATGACCATCGTCGGGACTCGTCCCGAGCTGATCAAAATGAGTCGCGTGATCGCCGAGTTCGATTTGCACACTAATCATATCCTGGTGCATACCGGACAGAATTACGATTACGAACTGAACCAGTTGTTCTTCGAAGACCTGGGCATCCGCAAACCGGATTACTTCCTCGAGGCGGTGGGAGAGAACGCCGCGCAGACCATCGCGCGGGTAATCGAGAAGTCCGATGCTGTCATGGAAAAAGAACAGCCTGATGCGCTCATGTTGTATGGCGACACCAACTCCTGCCTGGCGGTTATCGCGGCCAAACGTCGCAAGATCCCGGTGTTTCACATGGAGGCGGGCAACCGTTGTTTCGATCAGCGCGTACCTGAGGAATTGAATCGCAAGGTGCTGGATCATCTGAGCGACATCAATCTGGTGCTCACCGAACATGCACGAGGGTATTTGATCGCCGAGGGTATTCGTCCCGAGACCATCATCAAGACCGGCTCGCACATGCGCGAGGTGCTGGATCATTACATGCCCAAGATACATAAATCAGATGTGCTGGAGCGCATGGGGCTGACGGCGAACAGGTTCTTCATCGTGAGCGCGCACCGCGAGGAGAATATCGACAGTCCGGAAAACATGTCGAATATGGTGGAAACGCTTAATGCGCTGGCCCAAACCTACGACTGTCCGGTGATCGTCTCGACGCATCCGCGCACGAAAAAGCGCCTCGATACCATGGAGTTGGGCGTGCTCAATTCTCATATCCAGTTCCTCAAGCCTTTCGGCTTCTGCGATTACATTAAATTGCAGATGGAATCGCTGTGCGTCGTGTCCGATAGCGGTACGATTACCGAAGAAGCATCGTTGCTCAACCTGCCCGCGATTACTATTCGTAATGCGCATGAACGTCCGGAAGGCATGGATGTCGGCACGCTGATCATGAGCGGCCTGAAGAAAGAGCGCGTGCTGGATGCGGTGCGCGTCATCATCGCTCAGCATGACAAGACCCGGCGCGTGATGCAGCCGGTTCAGGACTACGAGGCTGGCGCAGTATCCAAACAAGTGTTGCGGGTGGTACTGAGTTATGTCGATTACGTGAATCGCACGGTCTGGTCTAAGCCACTTTAAACCTGACCTAAGGAAGCGCTGAATAATTCACCGCGCAACAAAATTCAGCGCGCTGTTTTTTGATTTTTGGGTGAAATTTGGCATTTTTCGGCCTAAATCGCGGCATTTTTTGCATGATTTCCCTCATTTTGTCAATCAGCGTCCAATGAGATTAAGCGCAGCCTTAGCCCCAAGTTGGAGCGTGGTTTTCATGCCGCTTGTACTGACCTTGTGCCTGTCAGGAAATTTGTGGTTTATCCTGGCGTTGAACGCTACAGAATGGCATCCGACATAGAAGTTATTTCTCTGGGTGAATTGGCGGCAGAGTCGGCAGCAGCTTGATTGGCTCTGCTTTATTTGCTATGACGCACAGGGCGCAAGCTTGATTAACAGTCGCGTAATTCGATGCAAATAAATTATGCAATATAGCTCAACATATTGACTTTAATTGATTATTAAGTCATATTTCGTTGCATATTTCGTTGCGTTTTAGAATTGTTATGAGCCGCCTGAACATAAATGATCTGATCAGGACTTTGCAGCTGCATCCCGGTGTATCGTCAGGTGAGCTTTGTAAAAGGTTGGGTGGTATCAACCGTTCAACTTTGACCCGGCGCCTGGCAACATTGGGGAATGCAGTGATATGTCGGGGTGGTTCGAGGCGGACTGCCTACGCTTTGCGGCGAGAGTTGCGTGGAACTGGTTCGTCTATTCCACTTTATCGCATTGACGAGTTCGGGCGCGGACATCAGGCAGGAGTGCTGGACTGTATTCAGCCGATGGGCACCGCTTTGCAATTTCAGGAGCCATTTATCTGGCCGCTGAGCGATGCGATGAAAGACGGCTGGTTTGAGGGTTTGCCTTATCCCGTTGCAGATGTAAAGCCGCAGGGTTTTTTAGGGCGCAATTTTGCACGTCATTATGCGATGGTGCTACGCGTTTCCGAGAATCCGGACGATTTGTCAGACGATGACATACTGCATGTTTTATCCTCAGTCGGCTTCGACTTGCCCGGTAACTTGATAATCGGTGAGGCGGCATATCGGTTGTTTTTAGATCAGGGTGCGACTCGTGCCGCTTTGTCAGATCGGGATATTTCGGCTGTTTATCCGGCACGTGCAAGTATCGCCATGGCGAGCGGCGATGCAGGCTCTTCTGCGGGAGGTGAGTTCCCAAAATTCACCGCATATCGGGATATGGATGGGGCTGCTGTTGATGTGATTGTCAAATTCTCCGGTGCGGATAGCTCGGCAGCGGTGCAACGTTGGTCTGATCTTTTGGTCTGCGAACATCTGGCGCTTCAAGTGTTGCAATCGAATTTGAGAATTGCTGCGGCACAAAGTCGAATCTACCAGTTTGCCGGGCGTACTTTTCTTGAGGTTGTGCGTTTTGACCGGCATGGCGTGTCAGGCAGATCGCCCGTCTGCACATTGCGTAGCCTGAATGCAGCCTTGCTGGGAATGGCATCGTCAAGTTGGGTGAAGGTGTCGCAGCAAATGCTCAAGGAAAAATTAATCTCTGTCGAGACGGAGCGCACCATAGCCCTGCTCTGGTGGTTTGGTAAGTTGACAGGCAATAGCGATATGCATGAGGGAAATTTGGCCTTCCGGGCAAACATGGAATTGACCCCGGCATATGATATGTTGCCGATGATGTTTGCGCCCGCGCCCGGTGGAGAAATTCCGATCAGGGAATTCAAGCCATTGTTCCCGCTACCCGGTGAGAGCGCTGTGTGGCAAATTGCGGCAAAATCGGCCCTCGTTTATTGGCAACGGTGTGCAGCTGATATTCGCATCAGCGATGACTTCAGGAAGATTTGTGGTGGTTGCGCCCATTCACTGCAATTGTCGATGGAAGAAATATGAAAATGCTGGTAACGGGTGCGAATGGTTTTGTGGGTAAGGTGCTTTGTTCTGCGCTTTATAAGCAAGGGCATGTGGTTCGGGCCGCAGTGCGTGCTGAAAATGCTGCATGCGATGACTTCGAACAGGCTGTTGTTTGTGAAATAGACGGCCAAACTGATTGGGAATCTGCGTTGTACGGAGCGGATGTTGTGATTCACCTCGCCGCCCGGGTTCACGTCATGCGTGATTCTTCTGCCGATCCATTGGAGGCGTTTCGCCGTGTCAATGTTACCGGAACGGAGCATCTGGCACGTTCAGCGGCGGCGACCGGCGTAAAGCGGTTCGTCTATATCAGCTCGATCAAGGTAAACGGCGAGGGCACTTCTGGTAAGGGGTGTTTTACTGAGGCAGACTCGCCGAGTCCGCAAGATCCCTATGGCGTTTCCAAGTGGGAAGCTGAACAGGCTTTGCATCGGGTCGCAGCCGAAACCGGGCTCGAGGTGGTGATCGTCCGTCCGCCACTGGTTTATGGTGCCGGTGTGAAGGGTAACTTCGCGCAGATGCTCAAGGTGTTGGTTAAGGGAATCCCGCTGCCGCTCGCTTCGGTAAATAATCGGCGCAGCCTGGTCTATGTCGGGAATCTGGTGGATGCCTTGATTTTATGCGCTACACATCCCGCCGCAGCGGGACAGACCTATCTGGTGAGCGACGGCGAGGATGTTTCGACCTCTGACCTGTTGCGCCAGTTGGGTGCGGCGATGGGTCATCCTGCGCGTCTGTTTCCCTGCCCGCAGGCATTGCTGAAGCTGGCGGGACGCCTGACCGGAAAGGCTGATCAGGTCGAACGCCTGCTGGGATCGTTGCAAGTGGACAGCAGTAAAATTCGCCGCGAACTTAACTGGATTCCACCCTTTACGCTGGAGTGTGGTCTGCGCGCCACAGCTGAGTGTCAGCGCAGTACCGTTGCTTGACAGGGTGATGCGACAACATCATGATGCGCTTCGATAAGGAGGGTTTATGCGGACGACAATTGATATCGAGGATGATGTGCTGGCTGCAACCAAGGAGTTGGCGCGTTTGCAGAATGTCTCAGCCGGACACATTGTTTCAAAACTAATCAGGGAGGCGCTGGTCGGACGTCAGCAAGCGTCGGCCGGTGGAAGGTCTGTTGCGGGTTTCAGACCTTTTCCTGCACGCGGCACCCTGGTCACCAATGAGCAAGTTAATGCCTTGCGTGATCAGGAAGGCGTTTGATGCGCGCCTTACTGGATGTCAATGTGCTGATTGCCTTGCTGGATGAAGGGCATATACATCACGGTTTGGCAATGTCCTGGCTGGAGGGCGAAACGGGTCACGGTTGGGCATCATGTCCGCTCACGCAAAACGGATGCATACGCATTATGACGCAACCGACGTATCCGGGCAGTCTGGTAGCTGCTCAGGTCGCAGGCAGATTGGCCGAAGCAGCGAACGGTTCTGATCACGAGTTTTGGCCGGCTGATATAAACATGCTAGGCAAGGGTGTATTTGACTGGGCTAAAGTGTTGGGGCCCAGACAGATCACGGATATGTATTTATTGTCGCTTGCGGTGCTTCATGGCGGTCGCTTTGTCACGTTCGACCGGCGCATCGTGCTTGATGCCGTGAAGGGTGCGAGCAGTGAAAATTTGGAAATGTTGGGATAGACATCTTACGGGCGTTGCCGGATTCAGCGCTGAGGCGATATGGAAACGCTGATTATATCGTCTTGCTACGTTGCGGAACGTGGCCATCCGCAGCGGTGTCATTGCGATAACCAGCCACTTGGTGAGCGTAGTTTGCTCGCCTAGTGGAATGGCTAGTTGTTTCACCAGCAGCGCGAAGCAATCCAGGAATGTTTGTCTTTGCGAACATCGTGAAGCAACTCAGGTGTTGTAGCATGCACTTTGTTTTCTGGATTGCCGCGTCACTTCGTTCCTCGCAATGACGCGCCTCTGGATTGTCACCTGCCTGCAGACAGACAGGCAGACCTGACGAACTGGGCGAATAAATCAGCAGCTTCAGAAATAATCTTGATTGAGGTGGCAGAGCGATGATTTTAGTAACTGGCAGTGCAGGCTTTATAGGCTCAAATTTCGTACTGGACTGGTGCGCGCAGCACGATGAGGCGGTCGTTAGCCTGGACAAGCTCACTTATGCGGGCAATCTGGAGAACCTCGCGTCGCTCAGGGACAATCCGCGCCACATCTTCGTGCAGGGCGACATCGGTGATGCCGAACTGGTGGGTAGGCTGCTGGCGGCGCATCGACCGCGCGCGGTGGTCAATTTCGCGGCGGAAAGCCATGTGGATCGCTCGATACACGGGCCGGAAGATTTCATCCAGACCAACATCGTCGGCACTTTTCATCTGCTCGAAGCGGTGCGCGCCTACTGGCAAAAGCTCCCCTCGCTCGCAAGCGGGAGAGGGGTTGGGGGAGAGGGCGTCACTCAGGCGGATTTTCGCTTTCTGCACGTCTCCACCGATGAAGTGTATGGCTCGCTCGCAAAGGATGAACCCGCTTTCACCGAGGCCCACCGTTACGAGCCGAACAGCCCTTATTCGGCCAGTAAGGCGGCCAGCGATCATCTGGTGCGCGCCTACCATCACACCTATGGGCTGCCGGTACTCACGACCAACTGTTCAAACAACTACGGCCCTTACCATTTTCCCGAGAAACTCATCCCGCTGCTGATCGTCAACGCGCTGGCGGGCAAGCAGCTGCCGGTGTACGGCGACGGCCAGCAGATCCGCGACTGGCTGTACGTCAAGGATCATTGCAGCGCGATCCGTTGCGTGCTGGTAAAAGGCAGAGTGGGCGAGGTCTACAACGTCGGCGGCTGGAATGAAAAAGCCAATCTCGACATCGTTCATACCGTTTGCGATATTCTCGACGAGCTGCGACCTATGAAACCGGATAGTAGTGAGTCGTCAGTAGTTAGTGGCGCTGCTTTTGCCGTTCCCCACTCCCCACTTACTACTTCCCACTTCCCACTTCCCACTTCCCACTTTCCAGCGCCTACTTACCGTTCTTTAGTCGCCTTCGTCACCGACCGTCCCGGCCATGACCGCCGCTATGCCATCGATGCGCGCAAGATCGAGCGCGAACTAGGCTGGAAACCGGCGGAAACCTTCGAGACCGGCATCCGCAAGACCGTGCAATGGTATCTCGACAATCAGCCTTGGGTGAACAACGTGCTGTCGGGAAATTACCGGCAGTGGGTTGAAAAGAACTACGCGGGGCGCACGGAGTGAAAATTCTTCTCCTGGGTAAAAATGGTCAGGTCGGCTGGGAGCTGCAGCGTAGTCTCGCGCCGTTGGGCGAACTGATCGCCATGGATTCAGCTGCCGCAGATTTTACCGATCCTGACGGCCTCGCAAAGATTGTGCGGGACGTTGCCCCCGATGTCATTGTAAACGCGGCCGCGCATACCGCTGTGGATAAGGCTGAAAGCGAAGCGGGTCTGGCGCGTACTATCAACGCGCTCGCGCCCGGCGTGCTGGCCGAAGCGGCCAAGCGACTGGATGCGTGGCTGGTTCATTATTCTACCGATTACGTGTTTGATGGCAGCGGCGATCGAACCTGGCTGGAGACCGATCCAACAGCACCCCTGAGTGTGTATGGCGCGACCAAACTTGAGGGCGAGCAGCGGATTCAGCAATCGGGCTGCAAACACCTCATCTTCCGTACCAGCTGGGTTTACGGCGCGCGCGGCGGCAACTTCGCCAGGACCATGCTGCGTCTGGCTCAGGAACGCGACAGTCTGAAGGTCATAGCCGACCAGATCGGCGCCCCAACCGGTGCGGATCTGCTGGCCGATGTGACGGCTCACGCGATACGCACCGCCCGGCAGAGTGAGGGCGTTGCAGGTCTTTATCATCTGGTTGCGGCAGGCGAGACATCGTGGCATGGCTATGCCCGCTTTGTTCTCGACCATGCTCGGCGCGCAGGCGTTGCACTCAAGGTGGCTCCGGACGCGATTGAAGCTGTACCGACCTCAGCCTTTCCTACATCGGCTAAACGCCCGCATAATTCGCGTCTGAACACCGATAAACTGCAGAACACCTTCGATCTGCACCTGCCGCACTGGCGGACGGGCGTGGAACGCATGCTCACCGAGGTGCTGGAAGTGGTGAGTGGTAAGTAGTAAGGAAATACCAACGCGCCGATTTTCCCAGTTACTACTAACTACTCACAACTTACCAAAAAATGAAACCGCACGAACAACTGGATGCCTGGAAAACTGCAATGCAACTGGTGAAATCAGTCTATCAGTTAACTGCCGCCTTTCCTGTTGAAGAGCGTTTTGGCCTGGCTCAGCAAATGAGGAGGGCTGCCGTATCAATCCCCAGCAATATTGCTGAAGGTGCGGGCAGAAATGGAGCCAAGGAATTTTTGAATTTTATTGGCATTGCACGCGGATCACTGGCAGAACTTGAAACACAGCTACAACTAGCGGTCATGCTGGACTTTACTACTCCTGACCACGTTGCCTTTGAATTAACAGAACGGACCGGAAAGTTACTGACCGGCCTACACAAAAAATTGAGCACAACATGAACCCACTGACCACTGACCACTCACCACTGACCAGGAAGGGCATCATCCTCGCCGGCGGTTCCGGTACGCGCCTGCATCCGGTCACGCTGGCGGTTTCCAAGCAGCTGTTGCCGGTTTACGACAAGCCGATGATCTACTATCCGCTGTCCACGCTGATGCTGGCCGGGATACGCGACATTCTGATCATCTCCACACCGCAGGATACGCCGCGCTTTGCTCAATTGCTGGGCGATGGCAGCGCATGGGGGCTGAACCTGCAATACGCCATACAGGAATCTCCAGACGGGCTGGCGCAGGCATTTATCATCGGCCGTGAATTCATTGGCAAGGACCCTTCTGCGCTGGTGCTGGGCGACAATATTTATTATGGACACTCTTTTCAGGCACAACTCAGCAAGGCAGCCGTGCGGACTGACGGTGCAACGGTGTTCGCCTACCATGTGCGCGACCCGGAGCGTTATGGCGTGGTCGAGTTTGACAGGACGGGACGCGTAGTTTCGCTGGAGGAGAAGCCTGAAAAACCCAAATCCAGCTACGCCGTCACCGGGCTGTATTTTTACGATAACGAAGTGCTGGACATGGCGGCTGATCTCAAGCCTTCGCTGCGCGGCGAGCTGGAAATTACCGACATCAACCGCGTTTACCTGGAGCAAAATCGCCTGTCGGTGGAAATTATGGGGCGCGGCTTTGCCTGGCTGGATACCGGCACGCATGAATCGCTGCTCGAAGCCAGTCAGTTCATCCAGACCGTTGAACGTCGCCAGGGGCTGAAGATCGCCTGCCCGGAAGAGATTGCATTCAACAAAGGTTTCATTGATGCGGAGCAGCTGGAACGGCTGGCCGCCCCGCTGATCAAGAGCGGCTACGGGGCGTATCTGATGCAGGTGCTCAGGGAAGGGAAAGCATGAAAGCAATCCAAACCAGCATTCCCGATTTGCTGATCATAGAACCGCGTGTGTTCGGCGACGATAGGGGCTTCTTTTATGAGAGTTTTAATCGCCAAAAATTTGCTGAACTGACGGGGCGTGACGTGGATTTCGTGCAGGATAATCATTCGCGCTCCGTGAAAAATGCGCTGCATGGCCTGCATTACCAGATTCAGCATCCGCAGGCCAAACTGGTGCGCGTGGTGCAGGGCGCGGTGCTGGATGTGGCTGTGGACATACGCAAGAGTTCGCCTACATTTGGCCAGCATGTTGCAGTGAAATTGTCCGCCGAAAACAAACGCATGTTCTGGATGCCGGAAGGTTTCGCGCATGGTTTCGTGGTGCTGTCCGATACGGCGGATTTTCTCTATAAGACTACGGACTACTGGTTTCCCGAACACGAGCGCTGCCTGCGATGGGACGATCCTGATCTGGTGATAGACTGGCAATTGACGGCAACGCCAGTGCTTTCCGCCAAAGACCTGCTGGGCAAGGCGTTCACCGAAACCGAGCTGTTCGCATGAAAATCCTCGTCGTAAGGCTGTCGTCGCTGGGCGATATTCTGCATTTGTTTCCGGCTGTCAGCGATCTGCGCCGCCATTTTCCCGATGCGGAAATTCATTGGCTGGTGGAGCCAGCTTTTGCTGAAATGGTGGGCTGGCATTCGGCCGTCAGCAAGGTGATAGTGGCGCCATTGCGCAGCCACAAGAAAAACTGGTGGAGGTTGCCGCGTTTACTGCGTGGTTTGAAGCAACAACTCAGAGCGGAGCATTACGACCTTGTGCTGGATGCGCAGGGTCTGCTCAAGAGCGCGCTGCTGGCGCGCCTTGCGGGGGCGGATATATACGGCTTTCATGCCGACAGCGCGCGCGAACCCCTGGCGGCAAAGTTTTATGTTAAGACCGCGAGCGTGGCGCGCGGCTTGCATGTCGTCGAGAAGAATCGCCAGCTTGTGGCCAAGCTGTTCGGCGCAGATGTGTCGCAAGCCGCTGATTATGGTTTGTATGCTTTTCATCAGCGGCAATTGGCAGAAAATCTGCCTGAGGCACTCGCAGGTTGGGTCGGTCAGCGCAGCATCGTGCTGTTGCACGGCACAACCTGGAACAGCAAATACTGGCCGGAGTCGTCGTGGTTGGAGCTGGTGGGCTTACTGGCCGAGCAGGGCTGCTTGTGTCTGTTGCCCTGGGGCAACCAGGCAGAGCATCAGCGTGCGCAGCGTTTGCAGCTTGCCGGAGGCGCAAACGCGCAGGTTTTGCCCAGGCTGTCATTAACCGAATTGATGCGCGTGTTGTTGCACGCGCAGGCCTTCGTCAGTGTCGAGTCGGGCATAGGTCATTTGGCGACCGTGCTGGACATTCCCGGCATCATGCTGCATGGGCCGACGGATCCGGGCTACAGCGGCATTTCAGGAAAGTCCTGTCAGCACATCAGCAGCGGTTTGAGTTGTGCGCCCTGTTTCAAACGGGATTGCCCGAGGCTCGAATCAAAAGCGGGTGTTCCGCCTTGCCAGCAAGATATCACCGCACAGCTGGTTTTCCAGCGGTGCAGGGTGCTGATGGAATCAACGGCTCAAAAGATTTTGTCCACGAAAGACACGAAAAATGGAGAGTGAAATTTTGTGAGTATTCACGAGGTGGATTGCCTGTTTAAGGAGATGGGCCTATTTTCTTGAATTATTTCGTGTGTTTCGTGTATTTCGTGGACAGCTTCTTAAGAATTTATGAGTGTGTATGAACAAGCTGTTAAAATTCGCCCGTTTACTCTACGGTAGCGCTGCATGACCTACTATTCCCCGCTGATCTCCGCACTGGTCACGCTGTTGCTGACGCTGGTCCTGACTCTGCACAAGGATCGCATGATTCAGGACATTCCCAACGAGCGCTCGTTACATGTCGAGCCCGTTCCCCGTACCGGGGGCATCGCCCTGATGGCGGGCATGCTGAGCGGATGGGTGTTCCAGCCCTGGTTGTGGTGGATAGTATTGCCGGTGCTGGGTTTGTTTGTCCTGTCGCTGCTTGACGATGTGCGCAGTTTAACGCCGGGTACACGGCTGATAGGTCACTTTGCCGCCGCCGTGTGTGTGTTGCTGGGAAGCGGAATGAGCGTGGTATGGATGCTGCCCGCGCTCTTGTTCATGGTGTGGATGATCAATCTGTATAATTTCATGGATGGTTCGGATGGGCTGGCAGGCGGCATGGCGCTGTTCGGCTTCAGCTTCTATGGGCTGGCCGGATGGATGAACGGCGACCCGGCCTTTGCCATGATGAATTTTTCGGTGGGCGCCGCAGCGCTGGGTTTCCTCTATCATAATTTCCATCCGGCCAAAGTGTTTCTGGGCGATGCGGGCTCGATCCCGCTTGGTTTCCTTGCGGCGGCCTTCGGCGCATGGGGCTGGCAGCAGGGATACTGGCCGTTCTGGTTTCCGGTTCTGGTGTTTTCGCCGTTTGTCATGGATGCGACCCTGACGCTGCTGAAACGCGCGCGCAAAAGGGAAAAGCTGACGGATGCGCATCGCAGCCATTATTATCAGCGTCTGGTGCAAATGGGGTGGGGACATCGCAATACCGCCATTGCGGAATATGCGCTGATGTTGCTGGCGGGTGCTTCGGGCTTGGCAGGCCTTGCTTTGGATGGCAAGGCTCAGGGCGGCATGTTGCTCTGCTGGGCTGCGATTTATCTGGGCCTGAGCCTGTGGATAGACAGACGCTGGCGCCTGTATCAGAAAACAAATAAAGAAGAAGAGTCGTAATGCCGCTTAAATCAAACATACGCACCCTGCTGGCCATATTGCACGACATCGCGGCGGCGGCGCTCGCATGGACGTTCGCTTATTTGCTGCGCTTCAACTTTGATTTGCCGGCAACTTACAGCGCTGAAATGCTACAGACCCTGCTGTGGGTCGTCCCGCTGCAAGTGGCGATATTCTGGAAATTTGGCCTGTATCGGGGCATCTGGCATTACGCCAGCCTGAACGATTTGCGTCGCATCCTGCTGGCTGTTCTGCTGGCAGCGGCTATTATTCCCTTTGTATTGTGGATGTTGCGCAGCAATCTGGTCGTGCCGCGTTCCGTGCTGGTGTTGAATCCGTTGCTGCTGATTCTGTTCATGGGCGGCAGCCGTATCCTGTACCGGATGTGGAAAGAAACACGGTTTCACGGACGCATGAAACTGTCCAGCGAACCGGTGCTGGTGCTGGGCGCCGGGGACGCGGCCGTCATGCTATCCAAGGATCTGGCGAAAAATCCAGAATGGCAGCTGGTGGGCTTCCTGGATGATGATAGCAACAGGCGAGGATGCATGCTCGATGGCGTCAAGGTGCTGGGTACGCTGGATGAGCTGAGCCGCTGGGTCGATCATTTCGGCATTAAACGCGTGATCATAGCCATGCCGGCACGCTCGCACCAGATGCGCCAGCGCGCCATCCAGTTGTGTAGTGAAGCGCGTGTAGAGGCGCTTACCGTGCCCTCCTTTGATGATCTGATGAGCGGCAAGGTCGCCGTGTCGCAACTGCGCGCGATCGAGCTGGACGATTTGCTGGGGCGGGATCCTGTGACGCTGGATAATGCGGGTTTGCAGGAGCTGTTGACCGGCAGCGTCGTCATGGTGACGGGCGCGGGAGGCTCGATAGGTTCCGAGCTGTGCCGCCAGATTGCCCGTTTCACGCCCGCCAGGCTGGTGCTGTTTGAGCAGAGCGAATTCGCGCTCTATACGCTGGAGCAGGAGCTGCAACGGACTTTCCCCGCCCTGAGCTATGTGTGTCTGATGGGCGATGTGCGCGATGCAGAGCGCGTGGGCGAAGTCATGCAACTCCATCGGCCCGCGGTGGTGTTTCATGCCGCCGCCTACAAACACGTGCCGATGATGGAAACGCACAATGCCTGGCAGGCCATCCGCAATAACGTGCTGGGTACCTGGACGGTGGCTCGTGCCGCACAGCTGCACGGCGTAGCCAAGTTTGTGATGATCTCGACCGACAAGGCGGTGAATCCGACCAACGTGATGGGGGCTTCCAAGCGTCTGGCCGAGATGGTCTGTCAATCGTTGCAGCCCTCGGCAGGCACTCAGTTTGTCATCGTCCGTTTCG
>Ga0209231_1000210_pt1 | contig 40918 bp, 36 predicted proteins | sample Deesub45470m_DNA_FD_188086 | JGI IMG/M metagenome (GOLD analysis project Ga0209231, IMG submission 188086) | Deep subsurface microbial communities from North Pacific Ocean - 450_OLKR46/470m Metagenome (SPAdes) (version 2) | ecosystem: Environmental > Terrestrial > Deep subsurface > Unclassified ... | reverse complement strand
AGCCGCATCGACCCGCCTTCGGTCCTCAACCGCCTCTTTACCGCCGAAGCCCTGCCGGAAGTCCTTTCGACCCCGGGGGGCGAGTACCATCCGCAGCTGGCGGAGGTGGTCACGGTGGAGACCCTCACCGCCGGCGAGAGGGGATTGCGGCTGCGCCTCGACGCCCCGCTCGCTTTTGCTCCCGGCGCCTTCATGGAGGTCTCGGTCTTCGGCCTCGGCGAGGCCCCCTTCACCATCGCCTCGCCGCCGGACGGCACCTGCGAGATCGAACTCGTGGTGCGCGCCGCCGGGGCCCTTACCCGCGCCCTGCACCGCCTCAAGCCGGGGGACACCGTCGGGGTGCGGGGTCCCTTCGGCAGCGGCTACCCCGTGGATCGCTTCCTCGGCCGCGACGTGCTGCTGGTCGCCGGCGGGCTGGGACTGGTGACTCTGCGCTCGCTCCTGCTGACGATCCTCGCCCGACGGGACGAGTTCGGCCGGGTTCTGCTCCTCTGCGGAGCGCGCTCCCCCGAGGCCTTCCTCTTTCGCCACGACCTTCTGCGGTGGCACCGCGAGGGGATTCTCGACTGCCGGTTCACCGTCAGCGACGGCACAAACGCCTGGAGCGGAGCCGTCGGCGACGTCACGGTGCTGCTGCGCGATCTCGACCTGGCGCCGCAGCGCACCACTGCCGCGGTCTCCGGCCCGCCGGGGATGTACCGCTTCGTCAATCCGCTCCTGCTGCGTTTGGGGATCGCCGAGGAAGCGATCTACCTCAACCTCGAGCGCCACATGAAGTGCGGCCTCGGCAAGTGCGGCAAGTGCCGGATCAACGACATCTGCGTCTGCGAATGCGGACCGATCTTTTCCTACGACCGGGTGCGGCACCTGCGGGAGGCCATCGAACGATGAAACCACGGATCGGCTTTTTCGACTTCACCGGCTGCGAGGGGTGCCAGCTCACCGTCCTCAACCTCGAGGAGTCCTTTCTCGAGCTCCTCGAACTGGTGGAGATCGTCGAGTTCCGCGAGGTGATGAGCTCCGAAGAGGGCGATCTCGATATCGCCTTCGTCGAGGGGAGCATCGCCACGCCGGAGGAGGCCTCTCGCCTGCAGGCGATCCGTGCCCGCACCACGACCCTGGTGGCCCTCGGGGCCTGCGCCGACACCGCCGGCGTCAACGCCCTCACCTACCTGCACGACCCGCAGCAGCTGCGGCGCGATCTCTACGGCGACGACCCGGCCCGTCTGCAGGGGGGCCATCCCCTCCCCCTGAGCGCCCACGTCACCGTCGACTGGCGGGTTCCCGGCTGCCCCATCGACGGGCGGGAGTTCCTCTGTGTCCTTCAGGCGCTCCTCGTCGGCCGCCCGCCGGAGCTGCCGAGCTTCTCCCTCTGCGTGGAGTGCAAGCTCGCCGAACTCCCCTGCACCTTCGAGGAGGGGCGAATCTGCCTCGGTCCGGTGACCCGCGCCGGCTGCAACGCCCTGTGCATCGCCGCCGGCGACCGCTGCCGCGGCTGCCGCGGGGTCATCGACAACCCCCGGCAGACCCCCTATGACCGGATTCTCGAGGAGCACGGCCTCGACGCCGAGGAGATTCTTGGCCAATTCCGCCTTTTCAACCTCCCCGGAAAAGAGGCACGCCATGAGGATTGAAGTCCGCCATCTGGCCCGGGTCGAAGGACACGCCCACCTGGTGATCGACGCCGAAAAGGGGGAACTTGCCGAGTGCCGGCTGGAGATCGTCGAATCGCCGCGCTTCTTCGAGGGGATCCTCAAGGGGCGCCACTACCGGGACGTGGCGCCGATCGTCGCCCGGATCTGCGGGGTCTGCTCCAACTCCCACACCCTCGTCTCCCTGGCGGCGACGGAGAACGCCCTGGGGATCGCCGTCAGCGATCAGACCCGCAGCCTGCGCCGTCTTCTGGCCTACGGCGAGATCCTGCAGAGCCACATCCTGCAGATCTACTTCATGGCCGTCCCCGACTACCTCGGAGTCGCCAGCATCTTCCCCCTGGTCCGCAGCGAGCGCGAGCTGGTGACCCGAGCCTTGCGCCTGAAGAAGCTGGCCAACGACATCTGCCTCGCCGTCGGCGGCCGCCCGGTCCATCCGGTGACCCCCTGCGTCGGCGGCTTCTCCGCCCTCCCCTTGCCCCAGGCCCTGCAGGAGTTGCGACGACGCCTGGTGGAGGCGCTCCCCGACCTCGAAGCGACCGTCGAGCTCTTTGCCGCCTTCCCCATCCCCGAATTCGTCAGGGAGACCGAATACATCTCCCTCGGCGCCGAGGACGGCTACCCCCTCCTCGGCGGCACCCTGGTCTCCAGCGACGGCCTCTGCACGCCGGCGACGGAGTACCGCACGGTGATCAAAGAGTACCCGGTCCCTCACTCCACAGCACACTTCGCCCGGGCGTCGCGGGATGCCTACATGGTCGGCCCCCTGGCCCGGGTGCGCAACGCCCACCACCGCCTCTCCCCCATGGCCCGCACCGTGGCCGGAGCCCTGGGGCTCTCGGCGACGACCGCCAACCCCTACTTCAACCTTGTCGCCCGGCTGGTGGAAGTCGTGCATTGCCTGGAGGAAGGAATTCACCTCATCGATCATGTCCTTCAGGACGGACTGCGACCCGAAACCGCCCCCTCCCGCAACGGGCCGGGGCGCGGGGCGGCGGCCATCGAGGCTCCCCGGGGGACCCTCTTCCACGCCTACCGCTACGACGCCTCCGGCTGCATCGAAAGCGCCGACTGCGTCATCCCCACCGCCCAGAACCTCGGCAACATCGAATCCGACCTGCGGGCCCTGGTGCCGACCCTCCTGCACCTGTCGCAGGAGGAGGTGACGAAGCGCCTGGAGATGCTGGTGCGGGCCTACGACCCCTGCATCAGCTGCTCCACCCACCTTCTCGAGGTGCGTTTCGACGGCGGAAGGGGACGGATGTGAGAATCATCGGCATCGGCAACCCGCTGATGGGGGACGACGGCATCGGTATCGCCGCCGTCGCGGCTCTGGAGAAGGAAGGGGTCCCGGAAGGGGTGGACATTATCGATGGCGGGACGGGGGGGTTGACGCTGCTGACTTTGATGGAAGGGGCAAAGAGGGTGATCCTGGTCGACGCGGTGGAGGCGGGGTGCCCCCCGGGGACGATTCTGCGCCTGGCCGGGGAGGAGCTGGAGCCGGAGACGGCGGCATCCTCCCTCTCCCTGCACTCCGGCGGCCTCCCCGAGGTCCTGGCCCTCGGGCGCGCGCTCGGCACCCTGCCGCCGCTGATCCTCTTCGCGGTACAGCCGGACTCGGTGGAGGTGCGCCTCGGCCTCTCGGAATCCGTCGCCGCCGCCCTCCCCCCCCTCCTCGCCCTGATCCGAGAAGAGATCAAAGCCTGACCATTCCTTCTATATTCTGTATTCTATTTTCTGTTTTTTGCCCCCCAGCTTCTCCTTAAAGCGCCCCTTCGGCAAGCCATCCCGTTCCCGGCCGGAGGGGCTTCTTTCCGGCGAAGGCGTCGCGGCGCAGGAAGGCGCCGAACTCTTCAGCGGCGAGGGGAGGACTGACGAGAAATCCCTGAATGATATCGCATCCCCGGGCACAAAGGGCGTCGAGCTGGGCGGTGTTCTCCACCCCCTCGGCGATCACCTGCAGTTTCAGGGAACGGGCCATGGCCAGGATCGCCTCGACCATCCCGGCGCCGGCATCCCCTTCGATTTCCCGGATAAAGGCCTGGTCGATCTTGAGAATGGCGAAGGGGTAGCGCCGCAGGTAGCTCAGGGAAGAGTACCCGGTGCCGAAGTCGTCGAGGGAGAGAACTGCTCCGAGATCCTTGAGCGCCACCAGGGTCTCGAGGGTCGAAGGACCGCTCTCGAGGAGGATCGTCTCGGTGATCTCGAGATGGAGGAGATGCGGCGGAAGACCCGTTTCGGCAAGGATCCGGGCGACCGTCGGCGCCAGATCCCGGTGCCAGAACTGCCGGCTGGAAAGGTTGACGGAAACGCGCAGCGGGTGACCTTCCTCCTTCCAGCCCCTGGCCTGAAGACAGGCGCTGCGCAACGCCCATTCGCCCATGGAGATGATCAAACCCGATTCCTCGGCCAGGGGGATAAATTCCCCGGGGAGGACCAGATCCTTGCCGCCGTGGCGCCAGCGCAACAGGGCTTCGGCGCCGAAGATCTCGCCGCTGCGCAGATCGATCTGCGGCTGGTAATAGAGGAGGAGCTCCCCCCTCTCCACCGCCCGGTGGAGGTGATTTCCCATCTCCAGCATCTGCACCGCGGCGGCGTTCATCGTCCGGGAATAGAACTGGTAGTTATTCCGCCCCATTCGTTTGGCGTGGGAGAGGGCGGTATCGGCGTTTTTGAGGAGGGACTCCATGTCCCCGCCGTCGTCGGGGAAAAGGGCGATGCCGATGCTGGCGGAGACAAAGAGCTCCTGCCCCGCCACCTCAAAGGGGCGCTCGAAGATCTCCATGATCCGCTGGGCGGCCCTGACGACGTCCTGCACCTCATCGACCTCGGGGAGCCAGAGACTGAATTCATCGCCTCCGAGCCGGGCGAGGGTTTCGGGGAATTCCTCCGCCGTCTGCCGGGCGACGACGTCGGTCACCCGCAGGGTCGCCAGGATCCGTCGCGAGACCTCCCGCAACAGCCGGTCGCCGGCGCTGTGGCCTAGGGTTTCGTTGATAATCTTGAAGCGGTCGAGGTCGAGATAAAGGAGGGCGACCCGGGTCTTGTAGCGCCGGGCATGGGCCAGGATGTAGGTGAGGCGCTCGTTGAAGAGCAGCCGGTTGGGGAGAGCGGTCAGGGGATCGTAGTAGGCAAGAAAGTGCATCCGCTCTTCGGCCTGCTTGTGCTCGGTGATATCCTGGATGGTCCCGAAGATGCGCGGCGGCGCCTCGGGGAGATCGCAGGTGGTGGTCCCCTGGGCGCGCAGATAGCGCAACTCCCCGCCGGGGAGGACGAGGCGGCAGTCGACCCCGAAGGGGATCCCCTCGCTGCGGATGGCCTCCAGAGCCTCGGCGAGGACGGTGCCGTCCGCCGGATGAACGCCCTGGAGAAATTCCCGCTCGGAAAGGCACAGGTGTTTCGTTCCCAGGCCGAGAATTTGTGCCGCCTCGCCGCCGAAACTGAGCCCCTTTACCTTCGGATCCCACTCCCACCCTCCGAGGCGGGCGATGCGCTGGGCCTCGGCCAGCCGTGCCTGGCTGCGGTGCAGCCCGGCGAAGGCGGCGTTGGCCCGCAGGATGTAGCGCAGGCGGTGGCCGAGGACGGAATAATTGAGGGGCTTGGAAGCAAAATCGGTGGCGCCGGCCTCGTAGGCCCGGAGAATCGAGGCGTTGTCATCGAGGGCGGTGAGCATCACCACCGGGAGGTGGGCCCCCTCAGGGAGACGGCGCAGGGCGGCACAGGTCAGGAAGCCGTCGAGTTGCGGCATGATGATATCGAGCAGGACCACATCGGGAGAAAGGCGGGGGATGAGCTCAAGAGCCTGCAGGCCGTGGACGGCTTCGGCGACTTCGAAGCCGAAGGGTTCCAGGGCCTCACGAATCGTCTGCCGCATGAACGGTTCGTCGTCCACCACCAGCACCAGGGTCTGCCGCGGTTTATCCACCAACTCCATCGCACACCTCCCGGGGATGGCTTCGTCAGGAACTTTACATCGGGGATGGCTCCGACTCGGTGTACATTAAAACACACATTCCCCGGTCTGTCCCCCATCATTCCCTCTGCCATGCAAAAGAACCGCCAAATCACCGCCGCGCCCCGGCGCCATTGCGTCACCCGGCGCAGCCGAATCGCGGGTTCCGGGTGAGGTCCTTGAGTTCTGTTCGAATCTTGCCTCCCGCCTCCCGTCCCGGCAAATCCACAGGGGACGGGTGTCATTTCGCCGACACCCTCCTCCGGCTGCCCGCCTGATCCCCGCGCTCCTCCCATCGGCACCCCTTGTGCATCAGTTTATATGACTTTATCCGGCAACCCCTCGACGGAGCCTTGTGCCATGCACCATTCCCTCCCCCTGACAACTGAAACCACCCCTTCCGCGCCGCTGCCGACCCCCAGCGTAACAGCAGCGACGCCGCGCATCTGGGCCGTCGGCGGTGGCAAAGGAGGGGTGGGGAAATCGGTGATCACCGCCAACATGGCCGTGGTCCTCGCCCGGGAGGGAAAGCGCTGCGTGATCCTCGACGCCGATCTCGGGGGCGCCAACATCCACACCCTGGTCGGTCTCCCCAACCCGAAAACAACCCTCTCCGATCTCTTCAGCCGCCGGGGGATGAAACTTGAAGACATCATGGTTCCCACCCCGGTTCCCAACCTCCAGCTGATCAGCGGCTCACGGGCGCTGATGGAGATGGCCAATCCCAAACACGTTCAGAAGGAGAAGATCATCCGCCAGCTCTTCTCCCTCGACGTCGACCACATCTTCATCGACCTCGGGGCCGGCTCCGCCTTCAATGCTCTCGACTTCTTCCTGGCGGCCGATACCCAGGTCATGGTGGTCGTTCCCACTCCAACCTCGGTGGAGAACGCCTATCACTTCCTCAAGGCCGTCTATTACCGCAAATTGAAAAAGGCGATCCAGACCCTCGGCGCCCAGCGTCTCGTCGACCGGGCCATGGGGGAGAAGATGCTGCGGGGGATCCGCTCCCCCCGCGACCTCATCGCCAGCATCTCCCGGGAAAACCCCCCTCTCGGCGCCTCCCTGGCGGCCGAGATGTCACCTCTGGCCCCGGCTCTGATCGTCAATCAGATCCGCACCGAGGAGGAGATGGATCTCGGGCCGCAGATGAAGATCGCCTGCCGCGACTTCTTCGGCCTCGAAGTGGAATTTCTCGGCTGCATCCGCAACGACGACCGGGCCTACAACGCCGTGCGCATGAAGCGCCCCGCCATGGAGGCCTACCCCCAGTCTTCCTTTTCCCTGGCTCTGCGGGAAATCACCCGCAAACTCGCCGCCGCCCCCTTCGGGGGGCGCTGATGGAACGCCACTTTCAGACCCTGGGGATCCCCCCGGACGCCGGCATCCTCGAGGTGAAGCGCGCCTATCTGCGCATGAAGAACCTCTATGCCGAGGGGAGCCTCGCCACCTACACCCTCCTCGACGACGAGGAGAGACGCTCCAAAATCGAGGCGATCGAAGAGGCCTATCAGGCCCTCAGCCACGGCCTGGCCCAGCGCAGCCTCTCCCCCCCCTTCCGTGAAGAGCAGGAGGGCGCCGGGCACCCGCCCCTCGATCCGGCAGACTCGCCGGGGCTCTTTCTCAAGAGATTGCGGGAATCGCAGGGACTCCCTCGCAGCGAGATCGCCAGCCGCACCAAGATCAGCACGACGACCATCGACTGCATCGAGAAGGAGCGTTTCAACCACCTCCCCGCCCCCGTCTACCTGCGGGGGTTCATCCACGAATACGCCCGCGCCCTGGGGTACCCCGACCCGGCGGGGTTGGCCTCCCTCTTTCTCGAACGCTTCCGGCAGCAATCCTCCGATACCTGACCCGACAGACTCCTGACGTATACGCCTTCGGCCCCAGCTCTTCCTTGATTTTCCTCCTCCCCCCGCACTATAGTCAAAGTTCATACCTCCGACCGTTTCGAGGGCCCCCTGCATGCACGAAGTCGGCATCACCCGCAGCATCATTGAAATCGCCGAACGCAGCGCCCGTAAGCAGGGTGCCGGCAAGATCCTGTCGGTCACCGTGGAGATCGGCGCCCTCTCGGGGGTGATGGCCGAGGCCGTGGAATTCTGCTTCGAGGCCTGCAGCTGCGGCACCTTCCTCGAGGGAGCGACGCTGATCATCGAGCAAATCGCCGGACGGGGTCGCTGCCGGGAGTGCGGCACAGAAACGGCCATCGACACCTGCACCTTCGCCTGTCCGGCGTGCGGCGAGTTCGCCCTCGACCGGCTGCAGGGGGACGAACTTCGCATCAGGGAAATGGAGATCGACTGATCATGTGCATCGACTGCGGCTGCCCCTCCGGCGGACACGATCATCATCACGACCACGACCAGGTCCGTACGCAGGGCGGCAAGACCGTGCGCATCGAGGAAAATCTCCTGGCCAAAAACGACCGCCTGGCCGGGGTCAATCGCGCCCTCTTTGCCGCCAGGGAACTCCTGGTCCTCAACCTGGTGAGTTCGCCGGGCTCGGGGAAGACCTCAATCCTCGAGCGCACCCTTGTCGACCTGCGGGGACGCATCGCCTTCGCCGTTCTCGAAGGGGACCAGCAGACGGCCAACGACGCCGAGCGCATCGCCGCCACCGGCGTCCCGGTCCACCAGATCAATACCGGAACCGGCTGTCATCTCGATGCGCACATGGTCGGGCACGGCATCGAACACCTCGACCTGGCGGCGGCCGAGATCCTGATGATCGAGAACGTCGGCAACCTGGTCTGCCCGGCCTCCTTCGACCTCGGAGAAGATCACAAGGTCGCGGTCCTCTCCGTCACCGAGGGGGAGGACAAGCCTCTCAAGTACCCGCAGATGTTTCAGGCCGCCGACCTGATGCTCATCAACAAGATCGACCTCCTCCCCCATCTGCGCTTCGACCTCGAGAAATGCAGGGCCTTCGCCCGCCGCGTCAACCCCCATATCCTCATTCTCGAACTCTCCTGCCAGAGCGGCGAGGGGATGGAGGCGTGGTACGCGTGGCTGGCGGCGGGTTTATCGAGGAAAAAGGCCTTGTAAGACCTCACCACAGAGACACGAAGACACAGAGGAGATCCTTGGAAAACCTGAATTTTGTTGTTTTTGTCTATCAGCCTCTGTTTTGTCCTTAACCTCCGTGTCTCTGTGCCTCCAGCGAGCAACGCGAGCGGGTGGTCAAGGTTTTCCCCTCAATAACTACAGGAGCAGGAATCCATGTGCCTGGCCGTACCGATGCAAGTCATGACCATCGAGGAGGGAACGGCGATCTGCGAGGTCGACGGGGTGAAACGGGAGGCGAGCCTGATGATGGTCGAGGACGTCGCCGTCGGCGACTTCGTCCTCATCCACGCCGGCTTCGCCATCGAGAAACTCGACGAAGAAGAGGCTCTGGAGACGCTGCGCCTCTTTCGTCAACTCCTCGACAAGGGGATGATTCCGGAATGAAATACTCTGCCGAGTTCCGCGACCCGGTTCTGGCCCGGGGGCTGCTGGAGGCCATTGCCGAAACGGTGGCCGGGTACAGGGGAAGGATGACGCTGATGGAAGTCTGCGGCACCCACACCATGGCCATCTACCAGCACGGCATCCGCGCCCTCCTCCCCGAAGCGATCCGGCTGATCTCCGGCCCCGGCTGCCCGGTCTGCGTCACCCCCGTCGGCTACGTCGACCACGCCATCGCCCTGGCCCGGCGCCCGGGGACGATCATCGCCACCTTCGGAGACATGGTCCGGGTTCCCGGCTCGAGCAGCTCCCTGCTGCGGGAAAAGGCCCTGGGGGCCGATGTGCGCATCGTCTACTCCCCCCTCGACGCCCTGACCCTCGCCGAAAACAATCGGCAGCAGACGGTGGTCTTTCTCGGCGTCGGTTTCGAAACCACCGCCCCCACCGTCGCCGGCTCGATTCTCGAGGCGCGGCGCCGCAAACTCGATAATTATCTGGTTCTAACGGCGCACAAGACGATGCCGACGCCGATGGCAGCCCTCGCCTCCGACCCGGAACTGCAAGTCGACGGCTACCTCTGCCCGGCCCACGTCTCCGCCGTCATCGGCGCCGACGCCTATCTCCCTCTCGCCGAAAAGCACCGGGTTCCCTGCGTCGTCACCGGCTTCGAGCCCCTCGACGTCCTCCAGGGGGTGCTGATGCTCTCCCGCCAGACGGTGGCCGGAGAGGCGCGGGTCGAAAACCAGTACCGCCGCTACGTCAAACCCGACGGCAATCCCCGCGCCCGGGCGATCCTCGAGGAGGTCTTTTCCCCCTGCGACGCCCGCTGGAGGGGGATCGGCGAGATCGCCGGCAGCGGTCTGGAAATCCGCGAGGCCTTCGCCTCCTTCGATGCTGCATGCCAGCTTTCCGTAACGATCGAGGAGCCCGTGGAACACGGCGGCTGCCTCTGCGGCGAGATTCTCAAGGGGAAAGTCACGCCGAAAGAGTGCCCCCTGTTCCGTACCCTCTGCACCCCCGAGGACCCGGTGGGGGCGTGCATGGTCTCCAGCGAGGGGACCTGCGCCGCCGAATACAAGTACGGGTGCTGAAACCGCAATACCCGTCACCCGTCACCACTTCAGGAGTCCCCATGAAATCCGACGTCATCCTCCTCGGCCACGGCAGCGGCGGCAAGCTCAGCCACCAGCTCCTCGACGACCTCATCATCCCGATCCTTTCCGGGATAGCGACGCGCGACCAGAACGACGCGGCCGTGCTGCACCATGACGGCGGCCGCCTCGCCTTCACCACCGACTCCTATGTCGTCGATCCGATCTTCTTTCCCGGCGGCAACATCGGCGACCTGGCGATCAACGGCACGGTCAACGACCTGGCCATGACCGGCGCCCGGCCGCTGGCGATCAGCGTCGGACTCATCCTCGAAGAGGGTCTCCCCCTGGCCGATCTGCAGACGATTCTCGAAGCGATGAGAGGGGCCGCCGACAGGGCCGGAGTCGCCATCGTCACCGGCGACACCAAGGTCGTTCCCCGCGGCAAGGGGGACCGCATCTTCATCAACACCTCGGGGATCGGCGTCTTCGACCACCCCCTGGAAATTCGCGGAAGCGGCGCCCGCCCCGGAGACAAAATCCTCATCAACGGCACCATCGGCGACCACGGCATGGCGGTCCTGGCCTCCCGCGAGGGTCTCGCTCTCGAGTCGGACATCCGCAGCGACAGCGCCCCCCTCAACGGCCTGGTTGCCGAAATTCTCGCCGCATCCGGAGGGGCGATTCATGCCCTGCGCGACCCGACCCGCGGCGGCGTCGCCACCACCCTCAAGGAGATCGCCCTGCAGTCCGGAGTCGACATCACCCTTCGGGAGAGCGCCCTGCCGGTGGGGGAGGCGGTCGCCGGCGCCTGCGCCATTCTCGGTCTCGACCCGCTCTTCGTCGCCAACGAGGGGAAGCTGCTGGCGGTGGTCGCCCCCGAGGCCGCCGAAGAGATCCTGGCGCTGATGCGCCGCCGCCCCGAGGGCCGGGAAGCGGCGATCATCGGCGAGGTCGGCGCCGTCTCCGCGGGGAAGGTCTACATGGCGACCGCCATCGGCGGCCGCCGGGCCATCGAGATGCTCGCCGGCGAGCAGCTGCCGCGCATCTGCTGACCCTTCTCCCTTCTCCCTTCTCCCTTCTCCCTCCTTCTTCCTTCTCCCTCCTTCTTCCTTCTTCCTTCTTCCTTCTTCCTTCTTCCCCCTGTGCGATACCACACTCCCCTACCGCCTCTGTGCCGCGGATTTCTGCGCGTTGTCCCCTTCCTTCCGCCGCCCCTATCGACTACCTTGGGGGCCATCAACGATCCCCCTCGGATGGGGGGACAAAGGGAGGAACCCTGATGCAACACAAGATAAAATCCTGGATGGGAGCGATCTTCGCGGCGGTCTTTTTGGCCATGGCCCTGGGACTGATCGCCCTGGCCGGCTACCAGTTCTATCACGGTCTGGCGCAAGGCAAGGAGATGATCTCGGTCTTCGTTCAGTCGATCAACACCGCGATCATCTCCCTGGCGATCTTCGAATTGGGGATCGGCATCAGCAAGGAATACATCGGCCGGGAATATGAGCAAAACACCTACGCCCTGGTGCGGCGCACCATCGTCCGTTTCGTCGGCACGGTCTGCATCGCCCTGGTCCTCGAAGGGCTGATCATGATCATCAAGTACAGCCAGCTCGATCTCGCCGGCAACCTCTATTACCCGGTGGGGATTCTCTGCAGCGCCAGCGTCCTCCTCATCGGCATGGGACTCTTTCTCCACCTCTCCCGCCCCGATTGCGAGACCGTCCCTGCCGCCGTCCGGAAGGGGTCAAAGGAGCTCAACCCCCGCGGGCCCTCCGTCCCCAGCCTCAGCGGTCGCCGCAGCGGAGGCGCCCAGCGCTCATAGAAAAAGCCGGGCGGAATATCCGCCCGGCTTGAGATTTCCAGGGAGGGGTTTCCCCCTCTGCCGCTTCAGCTGAGGATCTTCTCCCGCAGAATGAGTATTTCGAAGGCGAGAGCGACCTTGCCCACCAGGGCCGTCAGCTCGCCGAGACGATCCGCCAGCACCTTTTCACCCCCCTCGACATAGATGACGTTGACCACGCGCCCCGAGATCATCAAGGGGATGAGGAGGACGGTCTCCGGCCGGCCGCCGCCGAGCCCGACAAGAATGCGCCGGTTCTGAGCCGTGTCCGGGAGGGGGCCGAGATAGAGGCTCTTCCCTTCGGCCACGGTCTTGAGAAACGAAGGGCGCTCGAGGGTGATGTTGAAGGTATCGAAATTCTCGACGGCCTCCTCGCGGTTGAAGGCCTGCCAGCCGGTGGCCACGCCCCCGCGGATGAGGAAAAGGGCCGCCCGATCGAATTCCCGCCCGAGAAACTGCAGGAGGGTCTGGGCGATTTCGTCGCGGTCCTCGGCTCGCGCCAGCTTGAGAGGTATCTCGCCGATGGAATAACGCTCCAGGCGCTCGACCCAGGCCCCCTCCTCGATCACTTCGAGCTCTTCGAGCTCCTCCATGGCCGCACGCTCCGCCGCCTCTTTTTTGAGCCGCTCCCGCTCCTGACCTTCCCGCTGGCGCCGCAGGCGATCCTCGCGGACCAGGCGCTCCTGCTCCGCCCGTTCCAGAAGCGACCGTTCCTGCCGCTCGCGCGCCGCCCGCTCCATCAGCTCACGGCGCTGCTGCTCCTTGATTTTGCGCTGCGCCTCCCACTCGGCCAATTCGCGCTTTTCCCACTCATCGAGTTCCCGCCGCTGCCGTTCCTCGGCCTCGGCGCGATCCCGTTCCTCCTGCTCCTGGCGCTCCCGCTCCTCGGCCTCGGCACGCTCCGCCTCCTCGGCCTCCCGCCGCTGCCGCTCTTCGGTCAGGCGTCGCTCCTCGTCCTCGTGTTCGCGGCGCTGCCGCTCCTCGGCCTCGGCACGCTCCTGCTCCTCGGCCTCCCGGCGCTGTCTCTCCTTCTCCTGGTCCCGCACGGCCACCTTGTCGATGACCTGCTGAAACCGGCTGCTGATTTCCATCTGGTAGTACTGCCCCAGGGCCTGGATCAGGCGCAGCTCGGGGGCGACCAGCGGCTTGATGACGTAGCCGGTTATAAAAGCGATATCGTCGATGGCCCGCAGGTCGGTGGGGTCGGCCATAACCAGACTGAGCTTCTTTTTTTCGAGCTTCAGGGGGATGACCTTGTATTTCAGGGTCAGATCCCGGGGAAGAAGGCCGATGACATCGGCGGGAATATGCAGGAGATCATCGGCAGGGACGTAGGGGACGGCCAGTTTTTTGCTCAGGAGACGCGCCAGATCCCCGTCATCCAGATATCCCATCTCCACCAGGCTGGTGCCGATCTTGCCGCCGTAGATGACCAGGTTCCGCAGAGCCTCGTCGAACTGCTCCGGGGTAATCAGGTTCACCTCGAGGAGCATGTCCCTTAATGTAATCGCCATTTTCCCTCCGCAAACCGCCCGCACCAAAAACCCTGCCCATTAGCAGCATCGCAATTTATAACAAATTACTGGATCAAAGGGAATGCCTGTCTTCGGCCACCCTCTTTTCCCCTCCCACCGCCGGAGAGCGCCGGCGAGGCAAACGGGAGATGACCATTGGCCGCCTTTATGTTATATTCACCTGCCTTACCCCGAGTCCGGCAGGTCCGGACGGGATCGCCACGCCCCGCCGGTGCGGCAAACCGACGCCAATTGAAACTGTGCTCCAGGGGGAATAACCACCGATGGCCGACGTCCCTTTCCTCAAAAGGCTCAAAAACCTGTCGCCGGCGCAGGCGCTGGTCATTTATTACGGCGCAACCATTTTCCTCGGGGCGCTGCTGCTGGCCTCCCCCTGGGCGGCCAGCGGTTCCCCTCTCTCCTTTCTCGACGCCCTCTTTACGGCCACTTCGGCCCAGTGCGTCACCGGCCTGATCGTGGTCGACACCGGAACCAGGCTCACTCTCTTCGGACAAAGCGTCGTCCTGGTGCTGATTCAAATCGGCGGCCTGGGGATCATGACCTTTTCGGTCTATCTCTTCATTTACCTGCGGGTCGGGATGAGCAGCCGCGGCCGCTGGATCATCCACGAAACCCTGATGCACAGTCCGGTCAGCTCCTGGCAGGAACTGATCAAGGGGATTTTCGTCATGACCCTGGTCATCGAAGCGGCCGGAGCGGTTCTCCTCGCCTTTGCCTTCGTCCCCCTGCTCGGTTTCTGGCCCGGGGTCTACAGTGCTCTCTTCCATTCGATTTCCGCCTTCTGCAACGCCGGCTTTTCCCTCTTTCCCGACAGCCTGGTCGGCTTTCGCGATAACGCGCTGGTCAATCTGACCGTGATGGGGCTGATCGTCCTCGGCGGGATCGGCTTTCTCGTCATCCGCGAACTGGTGCAGGTTGCACGCAATCGCGCCCAGAAACGCTCCCAGCGGCCGAAATTTTCCCTTCATACCAAGATCGTTCTGGTGACGAGCGCGTTTCTCATCCTTTACGGCGCGGTGGTGATCGGCTGGCTCGAAGGGGACAATGCCCTGGCCGGGATGCCGCTCCTGGAAGGTTTCTGGACCGCCCTCTTTCAATCGGTGTCGGCCCGCACCGCCGGCTTCAATACCATCGATCTCAATGCCTTTCGCGCCCCGACCCTTTTTATGATCATCTTTCTCATGTTCATCGGCGCGTCCCCGGGTTCGGCAGGGGGGGGCGTCAAGACCACCAGCATGGCGCTCTTTTTTGCCATCTTCTACAACCGCCTCAAGGGGAGCCCCCATACCAGCCTCTTTCGGCGGACGATTCCCGAAGAGTTGATCAGCAAGGCGCTGGCGCTGGTGCTGCTGGCCATCATCCTCATCGGCATCGCCCTCTTCGGCCTGATGATCGTCCAGAATCTCGACCTCGCCCATGAATCCGCCAGGGAATTCTTAAACTACACCTTCGAGGCATTTTCCGCCTTCGGTACGGTCGGACTGTCCATCGGCGCCACCGCCAAACTCACCAGCACCGGCAAGGCGATCATCATTACCCTGATGTTCGTCGGCAGGGTCGGTCTCCTCACCATGGCCTTCGCCATTGCCGGACGGACCCGGCGCTTCGCCACCCGCTATGCCGAAGAAAACATCATGATTGGATAGGGACGGGAGAACGTTGCGATGAAAAAGAAATTTTGCGTCATCGGCCTGGGGAATTTCGGTTTTCATGTCGTCTCCACCCTCTACGAGCAGGGCCACGAGGTGACGGCCATCGATACCGACAAGGAGAAGGTTCAATCCGTCAAGGACATCTGCTCCTACGCCATTCTCGGTGATGCGGCGAGCAAGGAATTTCTCTCCGCTCAGGGCGTCAATGAAATGGATGCGGTGGTGGTTTCAACCGGCGAGCACTCGCACCTATCGACCCTGATCACCCTCTATCTGAAGGAATTGAAGGTTCGGCGCATTCTGGTCAAGGCGATCAGCGAAGATCACGGACGGATTCTCGAACGGGTCGGGGCCTCCGATGTGATCTACCCCGAAAAGGACATGGCCAGACGGATCGCCCACAGTCTCTCGACGCCGAATATTCTCGAATTCATTCCGCTGGCCGAGGAGTACTCCATCTCCGAATCGGCGCCACCGAAACACTTCCTTGGCAAGACCCTGATCGATCTGGACCTGCGCCGCAAGTTCAACATCACGGTGATTGCCATCAAGGATGTTCTCAGCGATCAGTTCATTCCCGCTCCCCCACCGACCCATATGATCAAGGACAGCGATATTTTAATCGTCATCGGCAAGACCGAGGATGTGGAAAAGGCCCTGAATAAATAGGGCCGGGAGTAGCCGGGGATTGACAACTCCTAGGCATTTGGCCATATCGCCAAACACCCAAAGGGAGAGAGTCATGGAGCCGACCAGAAAAAACCATCTCGACGCCCGCGCCCGGGTCCTCAAGGCCATGGCGCACCCGACCCGCCTCTTCATCATCGAAGAACTGGAAAAGGAAGAGCGCTGCGTTTGCGACCTCACGGCGATGATCGGCGCCGACGTCTCCACCGTCTCCAAGCATCTTTCGCTGCTCAGGCAGGCCGGGATCGTCGTCGATGACAAGCGCAGCAACCAGGTCTTCTATCGCCTGCGGGTCCCCTGTATCCTCAACTTTTTCGGCTGCATCGAATCGGTTCTCGAGTCGCAGGCCCGGACCCACGGCGGCTACCTGGCGGCAGGAGGGGACCGCTAGTATCCCGTTTGGTTCGTCCATTCAGATAATTCTGAGGCATTTTGGCCGCTCCCTGCGTTGGGTCTCCTCGGCTTAAGCCCGGCTTCTTGCAGGCGGCCGATTAAATCCGTCAGTCCGCCAGAACGGGGTCCTGCTTTACGGCAGGGCCCCGTTGCCGGTGTAATGCCTTCGGGAGGGCCAGGTCCTGCTTGACTTCCGAGGGAATCCTTGCTTTTCATCCGAAAACCCCTGTGGTCCCTTCAGGTCTCACTATTTGCTGAGAGGTCAACCTATGGCCATCGGCCGGCCACTTCAAAAATTCCGCAGCAAGACCGACCCCTCATTTCCTAAAAGACCCTGGATGATCCCGAATATCCCCCGTTCTGTCAAAATAATGTCAGCAGACCTGTTATTTTGACAGGGCGTCCCGGTGAATCCCCGACAACCAACACAAATATGAATATCTGGTTTTAATAATCATTCCGTCGAACCGTCTTCTTCTTGTCATTGAAGACAAGACGTTGCAATGGGCCGTGGACAGGCGTTGCGGGAAGAACATATTGGCACGACAAGTGCATTAACTCCAATGTAATTTCCTTAACCAACAAACGTTCAACAATAAAACATTGTTGGTTTTGACCTCTAAAAACAACCCCATCAATCAAAGGAGAACAATCGGTCATGAAACGATTTACTCAGCAGTTGTCGGCATTCCTCACGGTCATGATCCTTACGGTTTCCGGTGCGATCGCAGGGAACATCGATCTCTGGGGATCAACGACCTGTCAAAAGCGTTTCCTCGAACCAGGAGCTAAACCGTTGAAGGACGCCACCGGCGTCGATATCAAGGTCTTCGGCGTGGGATCGGGAAAAGGCATGCTGGCGCTTCTGGACGGAAAAACGAATGTGGCCATGACGTCCAATGACCTTGCCGGGACGATCAAGTCGGCTCAGGATGTTCTCAAAAAGGAAGGCAAGTCCGAGGCCAGAATTCCGGCGAATCTGCAGTTTCATGAGATTACGACCGACATCATCGTCCCCATTGTCAACAAAGAAAACCCGGTCGAAAGCCTGACCTGGGCGCAACTGGCCGATCTCAACACGGGAAAGATCACCAACTGGAAGGATGTCGGCGGCCCCGACATGCCGATACAGGTCGTGACGAGCCATGCCGGCAGTTCGACCAAGGCCGTCTTCCAGGAGCTGGTCATGAAAAAAGCCGGGTACTCTGCCGGCGCCATTGAAGTCAACAGTACGCGGCTCGAAATTAATGAAGTATCCAAAGCCCGCGGCGGCGTCGGTGCGGTCAGCGCCGGGTTTTTTCACCTGAATCCCGGCAGAACCAAGATCGTAAAAACCGAGACCGTTTCCCGGCCGCTGGCACTGATCACCATCGGCAACCCTCCCCCGGATGTGCAGAAAATCATCGATTTTTTCCGTTCAGCCGAAGGCCGGAAATACATTCTCGACTAACCGGTGACTTTACGGCCCCCCGGGCCCTTCCATCATCGGTCTCATGGCTTTTGATGAACGGATATCCCCATGATTAACAATCTACAAAACAAGCTCCTCCTGGCTTTTGGCAGTGTCGCCCTTGTTTGTGCGGTCATCGGGGTTGTCGGCTGGCTGGGCGCTGGCCGGATAGAGACCAAGCTGGTGGCGACAGGGAGGGGCGATGTCCCGGGGCTTCAGGCCGTCCTGGGTCTGGATGAAACGGCCAGCCGGATCACCGCCGCGCAACAAGCCCTGCTCAACCCGGCGCTGCCTTTATCGGTACGAAGTCTGCGCCATGAAGAGATTCAGGCAAGCTTTGAAAAGGCCGATTCCCTCATCGATATCTATCAGGGAATATCAAAGAGCACCGAGGAAGAGATGCTCTGGAAAGACGTGCTGGCGGCCTGGAGCCAATGGCGCGAGAAGGTCGACGGCTTTTTGGCCGTCAGCTCCAGGGTCAACGATTTGCGCCTGCAAAATCCGCAAAAACTGGCGCTCGAACTGGAACGCAATTTCGGCGCCTATCGGGCCTGGGGGGCGGCAAGCGGCAAATCCATCCTTGAACGGGCGACCTTCGACGGCAATCTGGTCATGGAAGATTCGCCGTTCTGGCAATGGCTCGAACAACTCGAAACGGGAAACGAAGCAGCCCTGGAGACCAGGGGATATTTGCAACAGCAGTTGCGGGAGGCCTACCTCTCCGTAAGCAGTATCGCCGAATTTCTAGCCCAGGGAGATTACAGCCTGGCCCGTGACCTTTACCTGTACGAGGTGGTCGCCAGTTTCGACACGATTCAGTTTTATGTCGATGACCTCAACCACCTGGTGAACGCCGCCCTGGCGCTTTACGACGAGATGGACAAGATCGAGAAAACCGAGGCGGCCGTCGTCCGGCAGCAGATGACCGAGGCGCTCGGCCGTACGGTTAAGGGCGTGACTGCCAAGGTTGAGGCCGGTGTCGAAGATGGTCAGGGTGTCGCCGAAACGGTGAAAAGCGTTCTCGCATTAGCCCTGCTCCTCGGCGTGGGCCTCGCCGTTGCTCTCGGTGTGATCATCGCCCGGGGGATTTCAAGACCGGTGCAGGCCGGCGTCCATCTGGCGCGGGCGATTGCCGGAGGAGATTTTTCCCAGCGCATAAACCTGCGCAGGAATGACGAGATCGGTCAGCTTTCCCAATCCCTGGATGAAATGTCGGAGCGACTCGAAGCTTCGGCCAGGGTCGCCGAGGAGATTGCCGAAGGCAACCTCGAAGTCGTCGTCACGCCGGCCTCATCCCATGACCAGTTGGGCAACGCCCTTCTCAACATGGTCACGAAACTTCGGGAAGTGATCGGTCACGTCAAATCGACAACCAGGAACGTCACTTCCGGGACGGAGGCATTGAGTGCCTCGTCCGAGCAGATGTCTCAAGGAGCATCCGAACAGGCCGCAGCCGCGGAGGAAGCCTCGAGCAGTATCGAGCAGATGGCGGCGAACATCCGCCAGAACGCCGAAAACGCCTCCCAGACGGAAAAAATTGCCATACAGGTGGCCAGCGATGCCGATGAGGGAGGCAAGGCCGTGGGCCAAACCGTTGTCGCCATGAAGCAGGTTGCCGAAAAAATCCTCATCATCGAGGAAATTGCCCGGCAGACCAACCTGCTGGCACTCAACGCCGCCATCGAGGCGGCTCGTGCCGGCGAACACGGCAAAGGCTTTGCGGTCGTTGCCGCCGAAGTACGCAAGCTGGCCGAACGGAGCCAGATCGCGGCGGGAGAGATCAATCAACTCTCCAGCAGCAGTGTCGAAGTGGCGGAAAAGGCGGGAGAACTGCTGAGCGTCATTGTTCCGAGTATCCGCAAGACGGCTGACCTGGTGCAGGAGATCAGTGCCTCCAGCAAAGAACAGGATGCCGGCGCCGCACAGATTAATCTCAGTATTCAGCAGCTGGACAGTGTTATCCAGCAGAATGCAACGGGTTCCGAAGAAATGGCGGCAACGGCGGAGGAACTTTCCGCCCAGGCGAATCAGCTCGAAGAAATGATCGCCTTTTTCACGCTGAAAAAAGAGCCCCTGAAGATTTCTCAGGCCGGGCTCAGGCATCAACCGCCCTCTCCTGCTCCCCCTCGTGAAAAGCTCAGAATCGAGCGATTCTGAAGAGGGGCTGGCCCGTTGTTCAAAGTCCGCCCGTTGTAAAGGCCCTCGCTCTTTAAAACCAAGGGGCCATGACGACTTTTCCAGTCGTCATGGCCCCTTGGTTTTTCGCGCTCCTCTTCCCCCGGATACCCGTCAGAAAAAGCTGCTGGCCAGATAGGCGGTGTAGCCGGCATAGGCGACCAGCAGGGCCGCACCCTCAAAACGGTTGATGCGGCCGGGCCCCCGGAATCCGTAACCGAAAACGAAGAGCGAAACGGTGAGTGCGGCCATGACCAGGATGTCCCGGTAAAAAACCTCGGGCCCCACCGCCATCGGATGGATGACCCCGGCGATCCCGACGACGGCCAGGGTGTTGAAAAGATTGGAACCGAGAATATTGCCCAGGGCGATGTCGTGCTCGCCTTTGCGGGTGGCGATAACGGATGAGGCCAGCTCGGGAAGCGATGTGCCGATGGCGACAATGGTCAGGCCGATAATCAGGTCGCTGACGCCGAAGTTCCGGGCGATTTCCACCGCTCCCCACACCAGGATGCGGGAGCTGGCGATCAGCAGGGTGAGACCGACGACCAGCCAGAGGACCGCCCGAGACAGGGGCATGGCGTGAACCTCCAGCTCCTGCGCCATCTCGCTCCCGAGGGTATCGGCTTTTTTCTGCATCCCCTGCCAGATGGTCCAGGTCATCAGGGCGGCAAAGACCCCCAGCAGGACCAGGGCCTCGGGGCGGGTGATGTTCCCGTCCCAAATCTGCCAGGCGGCCAGGGCCGTGATGGCGGTGAGGATGGGGAGCTCCTTGCGCAGCACCTGGGAGTGAACGGCGATGGGGCTGATCAGGGCCGTGACCCCGAGGATGAGGGCGATATTGGTAATGTTGGAGCCGTAGGCGTTCCCCAGGGCCAGGCCGGGATTCCCCTGGGTGGCGGCAAGGGCGGAGACCACCATTTCCGGGGCGGAGGTGCCGAAGCCGACAATCACCATGCCGATCAGAAGCGGCGGCATGCCGAAATGACGGGCGGTTGCCGCCGAGCCCTCGACAAAGCGGCCGGCGCTCCACACCAGAAGCGAAAGGCCGAAGGCGATCGCGAGAAAAGCCATGGTCATAAGGGGTACCGATCCTCTTCGGTCATTGAATCCGGTTATTTTCGACGATCGTTTTTAACACAAAAAAAGGAGCGGCGGGAAACTCTCTGCAACGGCGGATTTTTCCCTGACCGAAAAAGAGCATCAATCCTGCTCTCCGTCAACGATCCGATGCCGCATCGCGCTCGGCGGTGGATCAGAACCGGGGCCGGTCGACGAAGTAGCGTCTCTGGAACCAGAAGGCGACATGGACCAGGCCGATCATGACCGGCACCTCCACCAGCGGACCGATCACGGCGGCAAAGGCCGCCCCCGAGTTGATACCGAAGACCGCGATGGCGACGGCGATGGCCAGTTCGAAGTTGTTGCTGGCGGCAGTAAAGGCCAGGGTGGTGGTCTTGCTGTAGTCGGCTCCCACCTTTTTCCCCATGGAGAAGGACACCAGAAACATCACCACGAAATAGACCAGCAGCGGGATGGCGATGCGCACCACATCCAGGGGGATCTGGACGATGAGATCGCCCTTGAGACTGAACATGACGAAGATGGTGAAGAGCAGGGCGATCAGGGTGAGGGGACTGATCTTCGGCACCACCACGGCGTGATAGCGCTCTCTCCCCATGAGCTTGACACCGACCCAGCGGGTCAGGGCGCCGGCGAGAAAGGGGATGCCGAGATAGATGAAGACGCTTTCGGAGATTTCGCCGATGGTGACGTCGACCACCGCCCCTTCCAGACCGAAGAGAGGCGGCAGGACGGTGATGAAGAACCAGGCGTAGACGCTGAAAAAGAGGACCTGGAAGACGCTGTTGAAGGCGACCAGGCCGGCGGCGTATTCGCTGTTCCCCTCGGCCAGCTCGTTCCAGACGATGACCATGGCGATGCAGCGCGCCAGGCCGATCAGGATCAGGCCGACCATGTATTCGGGATAGCCGCTGAGAAAAACGATGGCGAGGATGAACATGAGGATCGGGCCGATGACCCAGTTCTGCACCAGGGAGAGGCCGAGGATTCGCTTATTGCCAAAGACGTCCCCCATCTCTTCGTAACGGACCTTGGCAAAGGGGGGGTACATCATCAGGATCAGACCGGCGGCGATGGGGATATTGGTGGTGCCGACGGTAAATAGATTGACGAAATCCCTGACGCCCGGGATGAGCCAGCCGGTGCCGACACCCGCCGCCATGGCGGTGAAGATCCACAGAGTCAGGTGGCGGTCGAGAAACGAGAGCTTCCTGGAAATTGCTGAGGACATGATGACTTTCCTAGGAGCCTGTCGGACTATACAGGCCGAAGCGAAAAATTGGATATTTGAGGACAGATTCGAGTTTGTTTGAGAGCCAATAGTCGTCTCTATTGGTCGAAAAGAAGCTCGGATATGGACCAAATAGACGATTTTGCAGCCGGCTCATGGATAGTCCGACAGGCTCCTAGCCAGGGCAGGCCCGGGCCTGCCGCCATTGTTTCGGAGAACTTTCAGGAACCTGCGATCAGGCCAGTTCCCTGTCGAAAAACTCCCGCATTTGCCGCCTGATTTCATCCCTCACCCGGCCATAGACCGCCATCACCTCGGCCTCGGTTCCGGTCGCCCTGGGCGGATCTTCAAAGCCCATGTGAATCCGTTGCACCCCGCCGAAAAAGAGGGGACAGGTCTCGTTGGCGTCGCCGCACAAGGTGATGACGTAATCGAAACGTTCCCCCTGGTACTTGCTGAGGTGATCCGAGCTGTGGCCGCTGATGTCGATGCCGATCTCGGCCATCACCGCGACCGCCTTCGGATTGAGTCCGTGGGGCTCGGTGCCGGCGGAGAAGGCCTCGAGTCGACCGACGAAGTCGTGGTTGACCAGACCTTCGGCCATCTGGCTGCGACAGGAGTTGCCGGTGCAGAGGAAGAGGACTTTTTTCATCATAATTAAAACCTTTTCCCGCTTGAATTATCGGCATGAGGGACCGGACGAGCAAAAAACCGTCAGCGGCAGCCGGCTCGGCTCTGAGTGGAGCCGAGGTTGAGGAGGGCGTCCTGGTCCTGGAGCACCCGGGGGAGTTCCTCGAGCCTTTCCCCGAGGAGTGCCAGCAGGTCGCGCCCCAGGGGGGTGGTCTCAGGAGCCAGGCGATAGAACATCCAGACCCCCTGGCGCCGATCCTCGACCAGGCCGCCGTTGCGCAGGTAGGCGAGATGGCGGGAGACGGTCGACTGGGGAAGGTCGAGAACGGCCATGAGGTCGCAGACGCAAAGTTCCCCACCCTTAAGGAGGGCGAGAATGCGCAAGCGGGTTTCATCGGAAAGAGCCTTGAACAGGCGCGCGGTGGTTTTCATGGCCAAAAATGTATCCGCATAGGCGGATAATGTCAATCCCCCTTTTTGCCAGCGGCGAACTCCGGCCGAGTGCCACGAGTGACACTTTGCCCCTGACCTGGCCGTCTTTTAACGGCCGCGGCCGCCAACCCCCCCGGGAGCCTGCGGTGATTTTCCCGGGAAACTCGTCGATTGGCCCTCATATTCCCCACCTCCTTCCTGCCGCCTGCGAGCAAAGAAGGGCATCTGTGCCTTTCTGGGACGAATAAGCTATGACATTTCAGGTCGTTGCAACTGGCACTTCTTTTGCTTTAATTACCACCCATCTACTATTTCCGACTTAATCCGCATCGATCTTCCCTGAGAAATTCCTGCGGAGAAGGTTTCACATCAGTGCAAAAGCGAAGAACGGTGAAAAGGACCGTAATTGATATCCGGAAGGAACTGCACAGGTCACCAGGGTTGAACATCCATCGAGGAGGAATCAAGGCATGAAGCTGTCACGGAGAAATTTCATCAAGGCATCCGCAGCAACCGGCGGCGTGATCCTCGCCGGATGTGCGGCGGGCAAACCGGCCATGAATGCCATGACCGAAGCCAAGGCGCAGCCTTCAAGCCCCGGCAAAGGGGACTGGATTCCCACCACCTGTCAAGGATGTACCGCCTGGTGCCCGGTCGAGGTCCATGTCCAGAACGGCCGCGCAACGAAGGTGCGGGGGAATCAACTCAGCAAGGCGAACAACGGCTACTGCTGTCCCCGCGGGCATCTGATTATTCACCAGTTGTACGATCCCGACCGGATCAAGGTGCCGATGAAACGAACGAACCCTCAAAAAGGGCGGGGAGTGGATCCAAAATTCGTCCCGATCAGCTGGGATGAAGCCCTGGACATCGTCGCCGATAAAATGATGGAACTGCGAAACAACAACGAACCGCACAAATTCATGTACATGCGCGGCCGCTATTCGGCGACGGCCACCGAACTCCTCTACGGGACCGTTCCCAAACTTTTCGGGACACCCCACGCCTATTCTCACAGCGCCCTGTGCGCGGAAGCCGAAAAAATGGGCCCCGGCTATACCCAGGGTTTTTTCGGTTATCGCGATTACGACCTGGAAAAGACCAGGTGTCTGGTGATCTGGGGCTGCGATCCCCTCTCCTCCAATCGCCAGGTGCCCAACGCCATCCACAAGTTCGGCAAAATCCTTGATCAGGGAACGGTGATCGCAATCGACCCGCGCCTCTCCGCCTCGGCATCCAAGGCGCATGAATGGCTCCCGCTCAAACCCGGCAGCGACGGCGCCCTGGCGAGTTCGATCGCCCATGTGCTCCTCACCGAAGGACTCTGGAACAAGGAATTCGTCGGCGATTTCAAGGGCGGCAAGAATCTGTTTGTGTCCGGCCAAACGGTGGATGAAGGGGATTTTGCCGAGAAGGAAACCCACGGGGTGGTCAAATGGTGGAACATCGAACTCAAAGACAAGACGCCGGCCTGGGGGGAGAAGGAAACGTTGATCCCTGCCGAGCAGATTGTGCGTGTGGCCCGGGTCATGGGGAAGGCGGCTCCGGCCACCGCCGTCTGGATGGGTCCCGGCGCCGCCATGCACCCGCGGGGGACGTACTCGGCGATGGCGGTCCATGCCTTGAACGGGCTGGTCGGTTCGATCGATGCGGAAGGGGGGGTTCTCCAGGAACTGAAGCCGCCGCTCGGCGCCTTCGCCAAGATCGATCCCTACAAGGACGATACCGCCAGCCACTTCGGCCACGAAAAAAAACTCGACGGCCGGGGTGACATCGATATGCCGGCGATGATGAAGGCCAAGGCCGGCAGCGGGGTCGTCACCAACAATGTCGCCAACGGCATGCTCAAGAATCCGGGCGCGGTCAAGGTCTTCCTCAGTTCCTGGAGTAACTTCAACTTTTCCGCCACAGGCGCCCACCGTTGGGATGAGGCGATGGCCAAGGTGCCGTTCTTTGTCCACATGGTCACCAACCCGGCCGAAATGACCCAGTTTGCCGATATCGTTCTGCCGGCGACCTACAACGCCGCCGAAGGTCTTTCGGTCATTTCCAACAAGGCCAACATGCACGCCCACGCCTCGATCCAGCAACCGGTCGTCAAGCGCCTCTGGGATGTCAAGCAGGAGGAAACGGAGGTCGTCTGGCTCCTGGCCGAGAAGCTCAAGGCCCGGGGATTCTCCAGGATTCACGATTATTACGCCGGGGAATTCAAGGATCCGGAAACCGGCAAAGCGCCGACGAATGCCGGCGAATTCGCCGAAATCGTCGCCAGGATCAGCAGCGCCCCGATGTGGATGCCGAAGGAACCGCTCAAGGGGGACAGAATCGACGGTTGGGAGGAGTTCAAAAAGAAGGGGATCTACAACACGGAAAAATACCCCTACAAAAAGAACTGGGGCAAGTTCAAGACGGAAACGAAGAAATTCGAGTTCTATAGCGAGACCCTGAAAAAAACCTTCAGCGAATTCGCCGAAAAGAAAAAGGCCGGAATCGACGAGATTCTTGCGGCCTCAGGCTATACGGCGCGGGGTGAGCTGGCCTTTGTCCCCCACTACGAGCCGCCCAAGCGTCATGGCAGCCTCAGCGAATACCCCTTTGATTTCATCGATTACAAGTCCCGTCTCAATCGCGAAGGGCGGTCGCAGAACACCACGGGCTACCAGGAATTCAAGAAAGTCGACTCCGGCGACACCTCCTGGGACGATGTGCTGAAGATGAATCCCGTAGACGGCAAAAAACTCGGGCTCAAAACCGGGGACAGGGTCAGGATCTCGTCGACGACAGGGTCCATCATCTCTACCCTGAAGCTCTGGGAAGGCGTCCGCCCCGGCACCGTCGCCAAATGCTTCGGCCAGGGACACTGGGCCTATGGCCAGGTGGCGGCCAAGGATTACGCCACGGCGCAGCCTCGCGGCGGCAACAACAACGATCTGCTGGTCGACGATTATGATCGCTTGAGTGGTGCGACGGCGCGCAACGGCGGCTTTACCGGCGTACGCGTTGAGAAGATTTAACGGCCTATTGCCAGGATCAAGGAGACGACCATGTCAAAGAAATATGGAATGGCAATTGATTTGCACCAGTGCGTCGGCTGCGGAGCCTGCGCCCTGGCCTGCAAAAATGAAAACAATACCGGCGTTCGCGCCGATGGACAGAGCTACAACTGGGCCGACTTCACCATGAAAACCGAAGGGGTTTTCCCTAAAACCAGATACACCCAGATGCCGGTGCTTTGCAATCACTGCACCGAGGCCCCCTGTGTCAGTGTCTGCCCGGTGACCCCCAAGGCCATGTTCAAGGCCGACGACAACACCACCCTGCACAACCAGAGCCGCTGCATCGGCTGCCGAAAGTGCCAGGACGCCTGCCCCTACAGCGAAGTAGTCCTTGACGAGACGAGCAACCACGGCGAAACGTACAGCGTGATCAGTTTCAATCCCCATGGAGTCCCGACGCAGGGGGAGTGGCGCCGAACCGGGGAACTGATCCCGGGGTGCACCGCCTCTCCGGCCGAAGTGGTGAAGAAGGCCGGCGCCATCCCCCCCGACGCCAACCTCTACACCTCCGGCGACTACCAGCCGGTTCGCGCGTCCGGCGTGGTGGAAAAATGTATCCTCTGCCACCATCGCACCACGGCCGGCCTGCAGCCAGCCTGCGTCGAGGCCTGCCCGGCCAGCGCACGGATCTTCGGTGACCAGAACGATCCCCAGAGCAACATCGCCCTGACGCTGAAAAAGCACAAGGCGACCCGCCTCAAGGAGACGAAAGGGACCGAACCGAACGTCTATTATGTCCGCAGTTACAACGATCCGACTCTGTAATCGGACACCACGGGTCCAATCCCGGGGGCGGGCGCCGGTCCCGCCCCCTTTTCTTTTGCCGCAGGGATCAATTATGGAACAAAACAAATTGCCCGCCAATCAGGCTCGGGCCGTCATTTACCGCCTCCTCGGAGCCTGCTACTATCAGCCGGAAGCCGCTTTTTCCGAGGAGGATGTCTTCGGTCAGTTACGGGAGGCCCTGGCCGTCCTGGATGACTCACTGGCGGAAAAGGCCGCTCGTCTCGGCGAGGCCTTTGCCGCCGAATCCCTGGACGAGCTCCTTCTCGACTACAGCCGGCTGTTCCTCGGGCCCTTCAATATACTGGCGAAACCCTATGGATCGATCTACCTTGAAGGCGAAAAGGTGGTGATGGGGGATTCGACCATGGATGCCCTGGCCTGCTACCGGCAGGAAGACTTCGTTCTCTCCGAGGACTTCCGGGAAGTCCCCGACCACATCGCCGCGGAGCTGGAATTTCTTTACCTTCTGACATTTCGCGAAAATGAGGCCCTGGCCTCCGGGGAAACAAAGCGCCGCGATGCGCTCGCCGCCCTCAAGACGACCTTTCTGCAAAAACATCTCGGCCGGTGGGTCCAGCCCTTTGCCGCCGCTCTCCGTCAGGGGGCCGCAACAGATTTTTACCGCCTGCTGGCTGAGCTGACCGAAGGTTTTATCCGAAAGCAGTCGCCCCGACTCGCCCAAGGCTGATCATGCTCGGCTCGTCAACCTTCAAAATCCTGACTCCGGATCCTCCCGTCGCCCTGACGCCGGCGCGTTGCCTGCGCTTCCGTTTGAATACCTGCGACTGCCGGCGCTGTATCGATTCCTGCCCCCATCAGGCGTGGTCACTGACCGCCACCGGCCTGGAGCTCAACCAGGCAAAATGCCGGGGATGCCTGCTGTGCCCCGGCGCCTGTCCGACCGGGGCCTGTGAAGGCCCTCCCCTCGACGTCGAGAAGAAACTGACCGGACTGAGCCGGCATCCGCAGCCGGTTTTCGGCTGCGACAGCAACCCCGCCCCGGCCCACGAACGTCTCCCCTGCCTGGGCCTCCTTGCTCATTCCGAAGTCCTTCTGGCCGTGGCAGCCGCTCTCCCCGAGGGGGTGCAGCTCAATCTGAGCCGATGCCGTCAATGCCACAATTACGCAGTGCTGCCGGCGCTCGAACAGGCCCTGTCAAGGGTCAGCGCCCTTATCCCTTGTCCCGGGCTTCTGGCGATTCGCCCGGTGAAAGAGGCCGAAGACCTCCGTTACCAGGCACCGCGAATCTCCCGCCGGGACTTTTTTTCCCTGGTCCGCAGCGGCTCCTCAAGCTCGGCGGCGCGGGCGCTCGACCGTTTGACCCCCGCTCCTGCCGCCCCGCCTTATCGAAACAAGAAAGTTCCCCGGTTCAGGGCCTTATTGATCCGGTTTTTGCCGCAAATTCCCGAAGCCATGCGACCCCGAATCGCGACGACCTTCTTTCCCCGGATCGAAACGGCCCCGAGCTGTACCGGATGTACCGGCTGCGTCGGCATCTGCCCCACCGGCGCCCTCGCCCCTTCGACCCTGTCCGGTGAGCCGCCGGAGGTCCACCCCGGAGACTGTACCGCCTGTGGTCTGTGCGTCGCCTTTTGCCGGCAACGGGCGATGACCGTCACCCCCGGCGATGCGTCCTTTGCCGCAGGATAAGGCGGCAGTCCCCTGAGGGGAAGAGCGGGCCGGGCGGCGCTTCACAAAAAAAAAGGGACTCAGGCTGCAATAGCCCAAGTCCCTTTTTTTTTGGTGGAGCTGAGGAGGATCGAACTCCTGGCCTACGCATTGCGAACGCGTCGCTCTCCCAGCTGAGCTACAGCCCCGAAATCGCCCCCAACTCTAACCAACAGGCGATGATTTGTCAACGGAAAGAAGGGTGCTTTCGGAAGGCTGGGAGATGCAGGATGAAGACGGCCCCGTCCTCCCGGTTGAGAACCTCGATTTCCCCCTGATGCTGTTCGATGATGCGGTGGGAAATGGAGAGGCCGAGCCCCGTCCCTTCCTCCTTGGTGGTGAAGAAGGGGTTGAAAATATTGCGCAGCACCTGCGGGGGGATCCCGCCGCCGGTGTCCTCGATCTCGATGGCGGCAGCGGCGTCTCCCCGCAGGGAAGCCCGATGGGCCCGCACCGTCAGGGTGCCCCCCCCCTTCATCGCCTGCAGGGCGTTGGCGATGAGGTTGATCATCACCTGCCGCAGTTTCTGCTCGTCCCCCTGAACCGTAGGGAGATCCTCGGATATTTCTACCACCAGCCGCACCGAGGTGTGCATAAGGGCCTCCGTTGCCAGCGCCAGAGCCTCTTCGATGATCTCGTCGAGACGGCACTCGCCAAAACAGAGGAGCTGCTTTTTCGAAAAACCGAGAATATTGGAGAGCATGACCTCCATGCGCTGCACTTCCCGGGCAATGATGGCCGAATATTCCTGCTCCAGGCTGCCGCCGGCGGCCTGCCGGGCCAGGCGCTGGGCAAACCCGCCGATGGAGACCAGGGGGTTCTTGAGTTCATGGGCGACGGAGGCGGCCATCTCGCCGAGAACTGCCATTTTCTCCCCTTGAATCAGGCGCTCCTGGGTCTCGCGCAGATCGAGATGGGCCCCTTCGAGGCGTTGCACGAGCATGGAATTTTCCACGGCGCCGCCGGCGTGACTGACGAAGAGTTCGAGGAAGCGCCGCCGCGCCGGGGTGATCTCCTCCGCCGAAGATTGATTGTCCACCACCAGAACACCGAGAGCGCGCTCCCGTCCCAGCAGCGGCGCGCAGAGGTAGGGCCCAAGCTGCAGGGCTTCGGCGAGGACGGCGCCGGAGCCGTCCTCCCCCAGGGGATCGGCGACAAAGACCACCTGGCCGGTCAGAGCGGCCCGGGCCAGGGCGCTGTCGTTGAGATCGAGGGAGAGCCGCTGTTTCACCACACGGCGGCAGAAGTGGGACCGGCGCTGGGCTTCGAGGATCTCGGGGGTGATCTCCGGCCGGTCCCAGATCCGCCCGCTCCCCTGGCGCGGCAGGACCATTTCCGCTCCCTGACGGGTCACGCCGAGCATCCCCTGCAGCACACCGCTGCGCTCGTTGACCATGAAGAGCATGGCGCGGTCGAAGCCCCCCCCGTCGGCTACGGTGGCCGCCGAGAGAATCAGGTGCATCAGTTCGTTGAGACGCAGGGTGCTGTGCATCAGGCGGGAGATGCGGTAGAGAACGGAGATTTCGCGGAATTTTCGGTCGTTTTCGGCGGAGAGGGCCCGGAACTGGTCGAGGGCGGAGGCGCGCTCGTGTTTTTCCCGGGAATGGTGATGGAGGCGAGCCAGGGTGCCGAGAAGCTGGCAGACGGCGACCACCAGTTCGCGGTCCTGCGCCCCCAGGGGGTTTCCCTCGGCCGAGCGCAGTGAAAGAACGCCATAACTGTGGCCGGGGTCGAAGACGGGATACCAGGCGTTGAGGCCGCGGATGACCGGGTGCCGCAGACGCAGGGCTTCGGCCTCGGTGCTGCGTCCGGGTCGGCGGGCACAGGGAGAGAAGATCTGGGAACCCGTGGCGGTGGCGACCTGGTCGAATTCGTCCCCACCGGGACCGAGAAGCCAGAGGGCGGCTTCCTCGAGTTTGAGGGAGGACGTCAGCAGGGCGAGGGAGTCGCGGATGGAGCGGGGGTAATCCGTCAGCCCGCAATTGGCCAGACGCAGGAACTGCTGCAGCAACTCCCAACGATCCTCTTCCATCCCCCCTCACTCGATGGCGGACCCAGCCACGCGGATCAGCCGATCTTTTCCTGGCGCTCCTGCTCGGTCTTGCACTCGATGCACAGGGTGGTCACCGGGCGCGCCCGCAGGCGGGCCTCGCCGATCTCCTCCTCGCAGCTTTCGCAGATGCCAAAGCCTCCCTCGTCGATGCGCTCGATCGCCTCGCGGATCTTCATGATCAACTTGCGCTCGCGATCGCGAATCCGCAGTTCGAAGTTCCGGTCCGACTCCAGAGAAGCCCGGTCCGTGGGATCGGGAAAATTGGTCTTTTCGTCGGTCATCTCGGAGACGGTTTTTCCGGCCTCCCGCACCAGCTCATCGAGCTGCGACTGCAAAACCTTTCTGAATTCCTCTGCCTTTTCTTTTTTCATGGCTACTCCCTCGCCTCAACAGGTGCAGAAATTAATGCAAGTTAAATGATGTCGGGAATCAAGTCAACCGAAATGGCCCTTAGCCGGGCGTTCAGAGCCGCCCGCCGAGTTGGATATACAGGATCAGTGCCAACAGGGCCACCCCCAGCCAGCAGGATATCACATCGGTGCTCTTGACCGGCGGCGCCGCCGCCATGGCCCTTGTTTCCTCGCTCACCGCCCCTTGGGGAACTCGCGACAGCAGGGTGGCGACCAGGGCGGGAAAAGAGGCGTAGGCGTTGGAAATGATCAGAAAATCGTCACCGGCCGAGAGGGTGAGAAAGGCCCGTTTGCGAACCTGAATCGTCTCGACAGCGGTGATCTCCGAAAAACGGAATTCCTTGTTGCGCAGCAGCTTGAAGACGGTCAGGGCCTGGTCGTCGAACCGGACCCGACGAAAAGCGCTTTCGAGAAAGAGGATGGCGACGGGGAGGATGATCACCCCGAGGATAATGATCTTCCCCTTCGGCTCCCCGTTGACCACGCAGAGGACGACGAGAGCGAGACACTGAAGGAGGAGGAGCCCGAGAGGGATGAGAAAGGCCTTGCGGATGGCAAATATCTTCATGTCAGTCCTGCGCATTCTACGTTGGGCCGGCCGGATGAACCGGCAGGCAGTTTAACAAAACCCCATCCCCATGCAACCGGGAGAGACCGTTTGCCGCCGGGTCGGCTAATCCGCCCGCCGGTAGGGGCCGCTCTTGCCCCCCTGTTTCTCCATGAGGCGGATCTGGCCGAGGATCATCCCCTTGTCGACGGCCTTGCACATGTCGTAAATGGTCAGGGCGGCCACCGACACGGCGGTCAGGGCTTCCATCTCCACCCCCGTCTGCCCGCCGACCTTGACGGTGGCCTCGATCTCCACCCGCCCCTCGCCGGGGAAGGGAAAGAACTCCAGTGCCACCGACGTCAGGAGCAGGGGGTGGCAGAGGGGGATCAGTTCGGACGTCTTCTTGGCCGCCATGATCCCGGCGATGCGGGCGATGCCGAAGACATCCCCCTTCTCGACGCCGCGATCGAGAATCCGCGTCAGGGTCCCCTCCTGCATGCGGACCTCGCCGCGGGCGACGGCGACGCGCCGCGTCGGCGCCTTTTGCCCGACCTCGACCATGATCGCCTTGCCGTCCTCGTCAAAATGGGTCAGTCTCTCTTCGCTCATTTTTTCTCCGCATTCTGATCCGACCGATCAGTCGGATCGGTCCGAAATACTAGTCAAACAAGCCGTTCAGGGCCTCTTCGGCGCTGCGCACGCCGATCAGGGCCATCCCCTTGGGGGCGTCGATATTTTTCAGGTTCCCCGCCGGCAGCAGGCAGCGGTCGAAGCCGAGGCGGGCCGCCTCCGAGATGCGCAGTTCGGGGCGGGAGACGGCCCGCACCTCGCCGGTCAGGCCGACCTCGCCGAAGAGGATGGTGCGCGGCGGAATCGCCCTGTTGAGATGGCTCGAGGCCAGGGCCGCCATCACCCCGAGGTCCACCGCCGGTTCGTCGAGACGGACGCCGCCGGCGACGTTGAGAAAGATGTCCTGGGCCAGCAGAGAGAGACCGACCTTCTTTTCCAGCACCGCCACCAGCAGGGAGACCCGGTTGTGGTCGATCCCCATGGTGGTGCGCCGCGGCGTGCCGTAGGCCGAACCGGAAACCAGGGCCTGCAGCTCCACCAGGATCGGCCGGCTCCCTTCGAGGGACGGGACGACGGCGCTGCCGGCGGCCCCTTCGGGGCGCTCGGCGAGAAAGAGCTCGGAAGGGTTGGAGACCTCGGTCAGTCCCGACTCCTTCATCTCGAAGACGCCGATCTCGTTGGTGGAGCCGAAGCGGTTCTTCACCGCCCGGAGGATGCGGTAGGGGTGTCCGGCATCCCCCTCAAAGTAGAGAACGGTGTCGACCATGTGTTCGAGCATCCGCGGCCCGGCGATGGCGCCGTCCTTGGTGACGTGGCCGACGAGAAAAGTCGGGATGCCGTCGACCTTGGCGACCCGCATCAGCCGGCTGGCGCACTCGCGCACCTGGCTGACGCTTCCGGGGGCCGACTCGAGGGCATTGGTGAAGATCGTCTGAATGGAGTCGATGACGAGAAAGGAGGGGCGCAGCTCCTTCACCCGCTCGAGGATCGCCTCGAGGGAGGTTTCGGCGAGGAGAAAGAGGTCCTTGGCTTCGACGCCGAGGCGCTGGCCGCGCAGCTTGACCTGGCGGGTCGACTCCTCGGCGGTGACGTAGAGAGCCGGGCCGACGCCGGCCAGCCGGGAGATGCTCTGCAGCAGCAACGTCGACTTGCCGATTCCGGGATCGCCGCCGATAAGGGTCAGCGAACCGGGGACGACGCCGCCGCCGAGAACCCGGTCAAATTCGCGGATGCCGCAGCGGATCCGGTCCTCCTCGGTGATCGTCACTTCCGAGAGACGGCAGGGGACTGCCGCCGCAGCCAGCGCCACGGCGCGCCCCTTCCCCTTGACCACGGCGACCGTCTCCTCGGTCAGGGTGTTCCACTGGTTGCAGTCGGGGCACTTCCCCATCCACTTGGGGCTCTGGTGGCCGCACTGCTGACAGGTGTAGACGGTTTTCTGGCGCACGGTGAACCCCCGAAAAATGAAGGTCTTATTCTAAGCCCTCCGCCGGGGGGTGTCAATGTCGATTGCCCCGCTTCCCTTCCCGGCCGGGATTGAATGCATTGGGACCTTGCAACGCGGAACCAAACCCCGTATCATGGAAAAGCTGACCGAAGGAGTATGGATTTTGACGACCATCAATCTCAGATACGGCAACACCTCCTTTTCCTGCCGCTGGCCAGGCGCCCAGGTTCTTTCGGCCGTCCCGCCCCCCCCGGCGCTGGAGAGGTCGGCCTTGATCAACGCCGCTCTCGATGCCCCTCTCGGCTCGCCCCCTCTGAAAGAGATCGTGCAGCCGGGCGAAACGGTGACGATCGTCACCTCGGATATCACCCGCTATACGGGGAGCGAGCACTACCTGCCGATTCTGGTGGAGCGCCTCAAGGGGTGCGGGGTCGACGACGGCGACATCACCATCCTCATCGCCCTCGGCATCCACCGCAAGCAGAGCGAAAGCGAACACCGCAAGATTCTCGGTCCCCTCTACGGCCGCATCAACGTCTGCGACCATGAATGCGACAATCCGGCCCGACTGGTGACCATCGGCCGGACGACCGGCGGCATCCCCGTCACCGTCAACCGCCTTGTCGCCGAGGCGGACCGGGTGATCGTCACCGGGACCGCCGGCTTTCACTATTTCGCCGGTTTCGGCGGCGGCCGCAAGGGTCTCGTGCCGGGTGTGGCGTCGCGGGAGACCTGCATGGCCACCCACTTCGCCGTCTTTAATCCGCAGCACATCGGCGGGCGGAACCTCCGGGCGACCACCGGCGTCCTGGAGGGAAACCCGGTCCACGAAGCGCTCCTCGAAGCAGCGCGGATGATCGCCCCGGATTTTCTTCTCAACACCGTCCTCTCCCCGGAGAAGGAGATCCTCAATGTCTTCTGCGGCGACCTCGAAACCGCCCATCTGGCCGCCTGCGCCAAAGTCCGCGACCTCTATGCCGTCCCCCTCGATGCGGCGGCCGATCTGGCCATCGTCTCCTGCGGCGGTCAACCCAAGGACATCAATTTCATCCAGGCGCACAAGGCCCTCGACTACGGAGTGCGGGCGCTGCGCCCCGGCGGCACCCTCGTCCTCCTCGCCGCCTGCCCCGACGGCTTCGGCAATCCGACCTTTTTCGACTGGTTCCGTCATCAGGATCTCGGCTCCTTCGAGGCCGCCCTGCGCCAGGGTTACGAGATCAACGGCCAGACCGCCTACGCGACGTTGGCCAAGGCCCGCGCCTTCCGCGTCATCCTGGTCAGCGAACTGGGGGAGGTGGAAACCGGCGCCATGGGGATGGAAAAGGCCGCCGACCTCGAGGCGGCCCTGGCTCTGGCCCGGGAGCAACGGCCGCAGCGCTGCGTGATCATCCCCGACGGCGGAACGGTCGTGCCGATGATCGTCGCGCCCTGACTCTCTTATCAAAAACTGGGCATTCACCACAGAGGACACTGAGGTCACAGAGGAAAACCAGGATATTCCTCGACTTTCTTTGTATTTTCTCTGTGAATGCTTTTTTGAATTGCTTGAGAGGAATGAACTTCTCTGCGTTCTCTGCGTTCTCTGCGTGAGAGGCTCGAAGGTTTGCCGGTCACAGCAAAGGGGCAGTTTCCACTGGCGGCAAAAGTGCCGGTGATGGTAAAATGTCCGACTGAACCGAGGAATAACCTCCCATCGCAACGAAGGAATCGACAAGCCCATGATCGAGCCCCGCATCCTCCGCATCCTCAAGGACATCGTCGGCAAGGAAAACGTCAGCGCCGACCGCGCCGACCTGATCTGCTACTCCTATGACGCCACCCAGCAGCAGTTTCTTCCCGATGTCGTCGTTCACCCCGGTTCGGCCCACGAGATCAGTCTGATCCTCAAGATGGCCAACAGCGAGAAGATCCCGGTCTTCCCCCGCGGCGCCGGCAGCGGCTTCACCGGCGGCTCGCTCCCCCTTTCCGGCGGCATCGTTCTGGTCACCCGGCGCATGGAGCAGATCCTGCGCATCGACGAGGACAACCTGGTGGCCGTGGCCGAACCGGGGGTGGTCACCGAAGTTCTGCAGCAGGCTGTGGAGAAGGTCGGCCTCTTCTACCCCCCCGATCCGGCCTCCCTCAAATTCTCCACCCTCGGCGGCAACGTCGCCGAATGCGCCGGCGGCCCGCGCTGCGTCAAGTACGGCGTCACCAAGGACTACATCCTCGGCCTCGAGGTCGTCACCCCCCAGGGAGACATCATCAAGACCGGCGGCGAGACGATGAAAGGGGTCGTCGGCTACGACCTGACCAAGCTGATGGTCGGCAGCGAGGGGACGCTGGGGATCATCACCAAAATCATCATCAAGCTCCTGCCGCTCCCCGAAGCGAAAAAAACGATGCTGGTCCTCTTCGACTCCATCGACGGCGCCGCCAAGGGAGTTTCGGCGATCATCCGCGGCAAGATCATCCCCACCACCCTCGAGTTCATGGACGCCACCACCATCGACTGCGTGCGCAAGGCGACCAATCTCGATCTTCCGGCGGCGGCAAAAGCACTGCTGATCATCGAGGTCGACGGCGACGCCGACCTCATCGAACGACAGGCCGCGCGCATCCAGGAGATCGTCGCCCCCCTCGGAATCGTCGCCACCCGCATCGCCGCCACGGCCGCCGAAAGCGATGAGATCTGGAAGGTGCGCCGCAGCGTTTCAGCCTCGCTGCGCAAGGTCAACCCGGACAAGTTCAACGAGGACATCTGCGTGCCGCGCAGCAAGGTGCCGGAAATGATCCGCACCATCGAAGGAATCGCCACCCGCCATCAGGTCCCCATCGTCAACTTCGGCCACGCCGGCGACGGCAACATCCACGTCAACGTCATGATCGACCGCGCCGTTTCCGGTGAGATGGAGAGAGCCGAAGAAGCCATCGAAGAGATCTTCGCCGCCACCCTCGCACTCGGCGGCACCATGAGCGGCGAGCACGGCGTCGGCATCACCAAGGCCCCCTACATCCCCATGGAGCTCGATCCGGCGGCGGTGGCCTACATGAAGACGATCAAGGCCGCCCTCGACCCCAACAACATCCTCAACCCCGGGAAGATTTTCCTCGCGGATCAAAAATGATTTTTTTCACCACTGAAGACACGAAAGACACGGAGAATACCCTCTGAGAATGCCGCCAAAAGCCCCGGCAACCCGGATTTTTTCCAATCTCTGTGCCTCTGTGCCTCTGTGGTAAAGGCCCCAGGATCACCATGAGCAAACATAAAAAACTTAAAGACTTCGAAGAGCAGATCAAGCAGTGCGTCAAGTGCGGCGCCTGCCAGGCCCACTGCCCGGTCTTCGGAGAGGAGAAGAAGGAGTCGGTCGTCGCCCGCGGCAAGATCGCCCTTGCCGACGCCCTCCTCAAGGACGATGTGGAGCTCGACGAGCGCTTCATGGCCGACATGTCCAAGTGTCTCCTCTGCGGCTCCTGCTTCGACAAATGTCCCAACCTGGTGCCGACGGACGAGATCGTCATGGCCGCCCGCCGCGAGATCGCCGCCCGCAAGGGACTCACCACCCTCGGCAAGGGGATCGGCACCGTTCTGGGCCATCCCGCCCTGATGGATCTCCTCGTCAAGGGGGGGAAGACCTTCTCCAGCCTCCTCTTCAAGAAGGTTCCCGAGGGGAGCGGGCTGCGCCTGCGCTTTCCCGTCCCCTACATCGCTTCCGACCGCACCCTCCCGGAGATCGCCGAGATTCCCTTCCGGCAGCGGCACCCGGCTTTCATTCCCGGCGAGGAGGGGAAGCCGACCGTCGCCTTTTTCACCGGCTGCATGATCAACTACGCCTACGCCGAGATCGGCGAAGCCCTCCTGGCCATCCTCAAATTCATGGGGATCGGCGTCCACATCCCCGCCGGCCAGGGGTGCTGCGGGCTGCCGGCCCTCTCCGCCGGCGACGGCAAGACCGTCGAAGAACTCGCCGAGCGCAACCTCGAAGCCTTCGCCCCCATTGTGGCCGAGCGCATCGTCACCGCCTGCGCTTCCTGCAACCACGGCATCGACAAGCTCTATCAGGGGCTCGGCCCCGGCCACGACGCCCTCGCCGGGAGGGTGGAGGACATCCTGGTCTTTCTCGTCAAACAGGGGCTCCCGGAAAAACTCGCCTCCCTCCCCAAAAGGCAAAAGCGCACCCGGGTCACCTACCACGACCCCTGCCACCTGCGCACCCAGGGGATCACAAAAGAGCCGCGGGCGCTCCTCAAGGCCCTCCCCTCCGTCGATTTCGTCGAGATGGAAGGCGCCGACCGCTGCTGCGGACTCGGCGGCACCTATTCGGTGTACCACTACCAGACGAGCAAGAAGATCGGCGGCCGCAAGGCCACCGGCATCGAGAAGAGCGGCGCCGAACTGGTCGCCAGCGCCTGCCCCGGATGCATGATGCAGCTGCAGGACACCATTAACCACGCCGGGCTGCCGCAGCGCACCATTCACGTCCTGCAGCTTATCGCGCGGGACCTGCCGCCCGCCGTCGGTTGACGGAACGCTCCGCCAATTGGCCTGAAAAGTGCCGCTCCCCCCTCCCCCAGGTCGCGACAGGCCACCGGATAGATGAGCGTTTACCCGGACTCGCCGCCAGGGGGCGGAGCGGGCATGAAACTTGAATACATTCAAATATCGGACTATATAAATAGCAAACCCCAAAGCAGGAGAGTGTCATGAACGACAATCTGTTGCCCGATCGCTGGCTGTTCGACCAGATGTCCCAGGGGATGTTGATGTTGGATCTGAACCGCAGGGTTCTGGCCCTCAACCGCAGCGCCCAGGAGTTTCTCCGCCTCGGCGAGGAAGAGGCCATCGGCCGTCCCTGCTGGGAGGTCAGCGGATTTTCCCTGTGCGCCGACCAGTGCCCCTTTGCCGAGGTCGTCGAAACCAGGGAGGGACGCAAAACCCTCGGCTTCGAATGCAGCCGCAACCGCTCCAGCACCTCCCTGTGTCTCGACGTCGTCCCCCTGAGAGCCGAAAACGGCGAGGTCGTCGCCGTCATGGAAAGCTTCCGCGACGCCTCGCTGGTCAAGGACCTGGCCGACCGGCTGCAGAAGAAACAGACGCTGCTGACCCAGGAGATGGAGCGATCGCGAACGGTCATCAACTCCATCGCCGACGGCATCTACACCGTCGACCTCGACATGCGCATCACCGGCTTCTCCCGCAGCGCCGAAAAGATGACCGGTTTTGCCGAAGAGGAAGTTCTCGGCCTCATCTGCCGCGAGGTCCTGCGCACCAGCGTCTGCGATACCGACTGTCCCCTGAAATGGACCCTCAAGAATCAGAAGCCGGTACAGAACTGCATCGCCAACCTCGTCGCCAAGGACGGCCGACGCCTCCCGGCCTTTCTCTCCTCGGATCTTTTGCGGGACGGGGACGGCGACGTCTTCGGCTGCATCGGCATCATCCGCGACCGCAGCGAGGTCGAATCCCTCAAGGCCAAGCTCCTCAACGAATACTCCTTTTCCGATTTCGTCGGCAAGAGCAAGTCGATGGAGGAGATCTTCGGCCGCATCCGCACCGTGGCCGCCACCGAGGCGACGGTCCTCATCCAGGGGGAGAGCGGCACCGGCAAGGAGATCATGGCCCGAGCCATCCATTTCCGTTCGTCCCGCAAGGGGGATGCCTTCGTCAAGGTCAACTGCGCCTCCCTGGCCGAGTCCCTGCTCGAAAGCGAGCTCTTCGGCCACGAAAAGGGCGCCTTCACCGGCGCCCACAAGGACAAGCCGGGGCGCTTCGAGCTCGCCAACGGCGGCACCATCTTTCTCGATGAAATCGGCGACACCTCCCTGGCGTTGCAGACCAAGCTGTTGCGTGTGCTTCAGGAAAAGGAATTCGAACGGGTCGGCGGGATCGAGACCCTCAAGGCCGACGTCCGGGTCATCGCCGCCACCAACAAGAATCTGCTGCGGGAGATCGAAAAAGGGACCTTCCGCGAGGACCTCTACTACCGGCTGTGCGTGGTGCCGATCAGCATCCCCCCCCTGCGGGAGCGCAAGGAGGACCTGCCGCTTTTGGTCGAAACCTTCATCCAGAAATTCAATGCCCGCGGCGAACGGATTTTGGAAGTGTCGAGCCGCGCCATGGCGGTGCTCATGGCCTACGACTGGCCCGGCAACGTGCGGGAGCTGGAAAATGCCGTGGAACACGCCTACGTCACCAGCACCACCGGCCGCATCGAGCGCCAGTTCCTCCCCGCCTCCCTCTTCCGGTCCACCGCCAGCCCCGGCGAGCGCGACACCCCGGTCCGCGCCGAGGAGGAGCAGATTCTCACGGCGCTGCAGGCGCACCGCTGGCACAAGCACGATGCGGCTCTCGAACTCGGCATCAGCCGCACCACCCTCTGGCGCAAAATGAAACAGATGGGACTCGAATGAGCTTCCCCAAAGGACCCTTTATGCTCCACGTCAGCGAACGCAAGCGACTCTACTCCTTTATCGCCCGGCTCTTTTCCTATCCCGATGCCGAACTCCTCGCCGCACTGCAGGATGACGATGCGGCCCTGGCCGCCCGCGTCCTCGGGGAACCGCCGCCGGACAGCGGCAAAGTCACCGTCCGGGATCTGGAGGTCGCCTACACCGACCTCTTCATCAACCGCCTCGGCGGCGCTCCGGCACCCCCCTACGGCTCGGTTTATCTCGAAGAGGGGGGGCAGTTGATGGGGCAGACCTCCCTGCACGCAGGAGAGGCCTATCGCGCCGAAGGGCTGAGCCTCGGCGGGAGCGGCGAGCCGCCCGACTTTCTGGCGACGGAACTGGAGTTTCTCTATTACCTGGTGACGAAGGAAGAGGACGCCCTGGGACGCAAGGATATCGCGGCGGCCCGCGAGGCACTCCGCCGCCAGGCCGACTTCTGCCGCGCCCTCATTCACCCCTGGATCCCCCTATTTTGCCGCAAACTCGCCAAAGACGAAGAGGGGCACCCTCTCTACCGCTGGGGAGGGAGGCTGTTGGAGGAGTTCTGCCGCATGGAGAATGACTGGCTGGAACGGCTGACCTAGGAGCCTGTCGGACTATCCATGAGCCGGCTGCAAAATCGTCTATTTGGGCCATATCCGAGCTCCTTTTCGACCAATAGAGACAACTATTGGCTCTCAAACGA
>Ga0209231_1000209_pt1 | contig 41034 bp, 38 predicted proteins | sample Deesub45470m_DNA_FD_188086 | JGI IMG/M metagenome (GOLD analysis project Ga0209231, IMG submission 188086) | Deep subsurface microbial communities from North Pacific Ocean - 450_OLKR46/470m Metagenome (SPAdes) (version 2) | ecosystem: Environmental > Terrestrial > Deep subsurface > Unclassified ... | reverse complement strand
CTGCGGTCGAGCGGCATGGCGGCAGCTTCAGTGCCGAACATGGCATCGGCCCGCGCAACATCGCCGCCTATCGCAGTTTCACCGATCCCGTGGTGCAGCGACTGGCGGGACGGGTCCAATCGCTGCTCGCGCCCGTACCGATCGGCCGGGTCGATTTCGGTTCGGCCGGTCGGGGGTAGCCGCGCCTGGCCCTGCCGGTCAGTCGGCTCCGACCAGCTTCGCGCGAACCATCGCCGACGCACCGCTCAATTCGCCCAGCGGAGCGTCGACGCCAACCTTCGGGAGCAGCGCGCGTTCGCCCTGCTGCATAGCGATCGCACGGTCGATGTCCGCCTTGGCTTCGGCGACGGGAATGATCACGATACCGCCCTCGTCGGCGATGACGAGGTCGCCGGGCATGGCGACCGCCCCGCCGACGCTGACGGGTACGTTCATCGCCCCACCGATGCCGTAGGTTCGTGTGGTGATGCTGCTGATACCGCGCGACCAGACCAGCAAGCCGCTGTCGCGCAGTTCCTGCGGATCGGCGCAGGGGCCGTCGATGATCGCGCCGACAAGCCCCGCCCGCGCCAGCGACAGGGCGACGCCGCCGCCGAGGCAGGCATGCTGGACGTCACCCAGCCGGTCGATGAGCAGGATGTCGCCCGGCCGGATCAGGCCCGCGGCATGGTGCAGCAAGGTGGAATCGAACGCAGGCAGCGCCAGCGTCACGACCGTCCCGGCGATGCGGCGGACCGGCACCTGCGGGCGGATGCCGAAATTGGGGAAGCCGCGTAGCCGGAAATGGCCGATCGTGGCGGGCTCTGCATCGAGCGCATGCTGCAGCAATTCGGGCGGCAACGGGGCCGGCATCGGGCGAATGTCGAACATGGCGAAGATCCTAGCTGAGCACGTAGTGCGAACGGATGGGCAGGCGGGTGCGCACCGCCGCCATATGGGCCAGGTCGAGCGCGGCGCTGGCATGGCCCTCGCGGTTCGACGCCTGGCCGATGACGAGACCCCAGGGATCGACGATCATCGAGTGACCGAAGTTCATATATTTGCCCTTGTCGAACACTCCGGTCTGGCCGGGCGCCGCGATATAGCATTGGGTCTCGATCGCGCGGGCGCGCAGCAGCACCTCCCAATGGTCCGATCCGGTCTGGAAGGTGAAGGCCGACGGGATGGCGATCAGGTCCGCGCCCGCATCGGCGAGCTTCCGGAAGAGTTCCGGAAAGCGCAGATCGTAGCAGATGGCGAAGCCCAGCTTGACGCCCTCGACCTCGACCACCTCGACGCTGTCGCCGCGCGATACGACGGCCGATTCCTGGATCGCGGTACCGTCGGGCAGAATCACGTCGAACCGGTGGATCTTGCTGTAGCGGCCCAATGTCTGGCCGCGGCGGCCATAAAGCACCGACGTGTTGTAATAAGCGTCGTCGCGCTTCTCGATCATGCTGCCGCTGTGCAGGTTGATCGACAGGCGCCGGGCGAGCGCAGACAGCGCCCGGCCCCATGCCCCGCCGTCGATCGGCTCCGCGTTGGTGTGGAGGATTTCCGGGCTGCCCGAGATGCAGGCACTCATTTCGGGCAGGATCACCAGGTCGGCGGCATCGGCGCGTACGGCGGTTTCGACGAGCTCGGTGACGCGGGCCAGATTCCCTTGCTTGTCGTCGGACGCATTCAACTGGATGACGGAAACTCTCACGATCTGGATCCCTTTGTTCGGTGATCCAGGCGCTAAACCGTGGCCGTCCGCAGCGTCCAATCTCCTTTTCCTATGGGCACCGATAAGCTGTCGGAATGTCGGCGGCGGGCGGTGCGGATCGACGAAGCTGATCGGCGGCGATCAGAAGATTGGATTGGGATTTCTGTCGCCGACCGCGCTTATTCCGCCGCGATAGACGCTCGAGGAGACCGGTCCTGTACACGATCAACGACATGCCGCCGCAGCTTTCGCCCGAACTGGTGGCCGGCCTGCTGGAAACCGATACCGGCACCATCGGTCATTTCGTCGATGCGGGATTCATGGACATCGGCATCCAGGCCAAGATGCCCGGCGCGAAGATCGCCGGGACGGCTGTGACCGTGCGCGTCACCGTTCCGGATTCGATCATCGGTCATTATGCCCTCAAGTTCATCCGGCCCGGCGACATCCTGATCATCGATCGCGGACAGGATCGCGAAACCGCCTGCTGGGGCGGCACCACGTCTGTGGGGGCGGCGAAAGCGGGGCTGACCGGCCTGATCATGGACAGCGCCGGTAACGATATCAGTGAGGCCAATGCCGCCGGCCTGCCGATCTGGTGCCGGGGCGTGACCCCAGTGACGACGAAATATCGCGGCCTGGGTGGCGCGCTCAACGTGCCGATCAGCTGTGGTGGCGTTTCGATCAATCCTGGCGACGCGGTGCTCGCCGACGAGAGTCGCGCGCGTCATTGCCGAAGCGCGGGCCTTTCGTCAGAAGGAGGAGGCGCTGCTCGCGGCGCTGCGCGACGATCCCGATCTCTGCTATCCCGATCTGACCGGCGCGTCGGCCCTGCTCGAAGCGAAGCTGCGCGAGCAGGCATGATACGAGGGATGGGTTGGATGGTATGAACACACGCTTCCTCGAAACACTGGTCTGGCTCACCCGGCTGCGGAGTTTCGGCCGGACCGCCGAGAAGCTGAACACCACCCAACCCGCCGTCTCCAACCGCATCAACAAGCTCGAAGAGCTGCTGGGCGTGAAGCTGTACGATCGCTCCGCCAAGCAGTTCGAACTGACCCCGGCGGGCCGCCGGGTGCTGCGCTACGCCGAAGATATCGTCGCGATGGCGTCGGAACTGCACGAAGCCGCGGTCAACCATGAGGATGTCGACGCCACGTTGCGCATCGGTGTGATCGAGATCGCAACCATGTCCTGGCTGCCGGCCTTTCTCGAACGGATCGCGGAGACCTATCCCAAAGCCTCGTTCGAGATCGGCACCGGCACCAGCGGCCAGCTGGTCGAAAAACTGCGCGACGACCGCATGGATCTGGTCTTCGTGGTCGGACCGGTCAACGAACCGCACATCATGTCGCACCCGATCTGCAATGTCGGGCTCGACTGGCTGGCCAATCCCAACCGGTTCGACTGCGAGTCCGAGATCGATCTGGTCGAGCTGTCGCGCATGCCGCTGGTCCTGCAGGGCAGCGGCGCATCGGGCTACGACATCCTCGTCGAATATTTCCGCGGCTACGGCATAACCAATGTGCCCGCCAACGACAGGAAGCTCGTCATCGATTGTATCTACTCGCTGGGAACCGCGATGCAGGTGGTGCGAACCGGCCTGGGCATCATGGGACTGCCGACCTTCCTGTTCGCCGAGGACATCGCGGCGGGCCGGGTCCGCAAGATGCGGGTGCGCCAGAAGCTGCCGCCCTTCTACATCACCGCCTGCTGCAAGCAGCCGATGACCAACCGGCTGATCGAACGGCTGATCGAAATCGCGGTCCAATCCGCTCGCGATCATGCCGCAAGCTTCGAGGGTGACGAAGTGTGGACGTGATTTTCACGATATAAAACAGCGAGTTGCCTCTCGATATTCGGCATCAGCCAGGCGCATTAATTTTTGTGATGCTGCGCGATACAAACAACCCATTGGACGAGGTTGCGGGTGGTTCCTAGCGTTGAGGTCACGGCGAGAGCGACAAAATTCCGCCGGGCTTCATAAGAAGAGGGGTTACCATGTTTCGGACCATTATTGCTCGCGCACGCCATGGGCGGGCGCCGTCGATGCACTGCGCCGTGGCCTTTGCCGCCTTGCTGGCGTCAGGTGTGATCGGTGCCGCAGGCGCTTCCGCGCAAACGGCCGAGACGACGGTTGCCGACGCGTCCGACGGCGACATCATCGTCACCGCGCGCCGCCGCGACGAATCCTCGCAGAATGTCCCGTTGTCGCTGTCGGCGTTCGGCGCCGCGCAGCTCGAGGCGCAGGGCATCACCACGGTCAAGGATCTCCAGCACCTGATCCCCGGCCTGCAATATTCGGATCGTGGCACACTGCAGACCGAGCTGACCATTCGCGGAGTCGGCGGTGATTCCCGCAACATCGGCATCGAGAGCGGCGTCGGCATGTATCTCGACGGCGTCTACGTGGCGCGCACCTCGGGCTATAATGCCGATCTTGCCGACATCCAGCAGGTCGAGGTGCTGCGCGGCCCTCAGGGCACGCTCTACGGCAAGAACACGATCGGTGGTGTCATCAACATCACTACCAAGAAGCCGACCGAAAAGACCGAGGGCAGCTTCTTCGCCAGCTATGGCAATTACAATGCGATCCGGACGCAGGCCTCGATTTCCGGCCCGCTGGCCGAGACGCTGTTCGCCAAGGTGACCGTCGCTACCTGGGACCGCGACGGCTATATCCGCAACGTTTTCGACAATGCCCGCTATAATAACGAGGACCGTCGAGGCGGCCGCGTCCAGCTGCGCTGGCTGGCGTCCGATCAGCTCGAGATCAATGCCAATGCCGACGTCACGCGCGACCGGCAGCGCTTCGTCCTCAACCAGGCGAACTCGCCGGCGGGTGCGGCGGCGCCCTATTACACAGGCAACCGCTTCGAGATGAACTCGGACCAGCGCAATCTGGCCAATCGCGACATGTGGGGCGCCAGCGTCACCGCCGACTATACGATGGCGAACGACCTGATGCTGTCGTCGATCAGCGCGTTCCGCAAGATCGACATCCTCGTTTACAGCGACATCGACCAGACCCCGCTGGACCTGTTTCATTCCGGTCCGTTCACCGACGAATCGAAGATGTTCAGCCAGGAGCTGCGGATCGTCTCGCCGGGCGGGGACGCCTTTCGCTACGTCGGCGGCCTCTATTATTTCCGGCAGGACGCCAAGGGGATCCGCGAGGTCTTCATCAACGGCACGTCGGCCAATGGCGCCAGCAACGACGCGGGTGTCCTGACCAACAGCTACGCCGCTTATGTCAACGCCGACTATGACGTCAGCTCGGCGCTCTCCGTGACCGGCGGCCTGCGCTACACGATCGAGAAGAAGTCGGGCCGCTTCTTCCAGAGGCGCCCGAACCTGAACTACAACTTCCCGGATCTGTACCGGAAGGACTCTAACCTCTCCTGGACGGGCAGCCTGAAATACGCCTTCTCGCCGCGCCTGACCGCCTACGGGACAGTGTCGAAGGGCTACAAGTCGGGCGGCTTCAACCTCGACACGATCGGTGCGCCGAACCTGATCGCCAACGATCTGGTGTTCGGTCCCGAGGCGGTGACCAACTACGAAATCGGCCTGAAGGGGCGGACCGCGTCGAACCTGCTCCGGTTCAGCGCTGCGATCTTCAACATGGAATATAGCGACAAGCAGGTGTCGCAGTTCATTCCGACCGGGGCGGCGTCGCTGCCGTCGAACCAGGTGACGAACGCGGGTCGCGCGCGCATCCGCGGCGTCGAGGGTGATGTCACGTTGCGGCCGTTCGAGGGCTTCTCGCTGACCGTCAACGGCACCTATCTCGACGCCAAATACACGCAGTTCGCGAGCGCCGCGATCGTCGGCGGCGTGCCGATCTCCTACGCCGGCAACCATATCGAGCGCACGCCGAAATGGACCGGTTCGGCCACCGCCGAATATCGCTATCCGATCTCCGGCGGCGATCTGGTCATGGCGGGCAGCGTGACCCATACCGGCGACACCGATCTGCAGGCGGACAATGCGCTTCGCAATTTCGAGCCGGGCTATACATTGTTCGACGGTCGTTTCGGCTTCGCCGCCGATAGCGGTCTCGACATCACGCTGTGGGGCAAGAACCTGGGCAAGAAGACCTACCGGACCTTCGCCCGCGTCTTTGCCGGCCTCGACCAGGCGGTGTACGGCGAACCCCGGACCTATGGCGTGGAGCTGCGTTATCACTTCTAAGCCGCACGGGACGACCAGTCTGGAGGACGCGCGGGGCGGGCTCCGCGACTGGCTGGTCGTCCTGCTCCTGACCGGAGCGATGATCTTCTCCTTCGTCGATCGCTTCACCCTGTCGCTGCTGCTCGAGCCGATCAAGGCGGACCTCGGCATCAGCGATGCGGAGCTGGGCTTGCTGAACGGTGTGGCCTTCGGGCTGTTCTACGCGGCGATGGGCCTGCCGCTCGGCTGGCTGGCCGATCGCTGGTCGCGCAAGGGGACAATCATCCTCGGCGTCGGCATCTGGACGGTCGCCACGGCCGCCTGCGGGCTGGCCAGCAATTTCCTGCAACTGCTGATCGCCCGAATATGGGTCGGGGCGGGCGAGGCCGGGTTGGCGCCCGCCAGCTATGGCCTGGTCCACGATCGTTTCCCTAAACGCTCGCTCGGCCGCGCAATGAGCGTCTTCCAGCTTGGCGCCATGGTCGGATCGGGCGTCGCTCTGCTCGTGGCGGGGGCCGTGTACGAGTTCTACGTCCGCCATGCCGGGATGGCGATCCCGCTGATCGGCGGGCTGAAGCCGTGGCAGCAGACCTTCGTCACCGTGGCCGCGCCGGGGCTGATCTTCCTCGCTTTGCTGTCGCTGATGAAGGAACCGCGTCCGGCGGCTTCGGCGGTCGGCGCGGCGGTTCGCAGCGGCACGCTGATCTCCGCGCTCGGCGAGAACGCCAAGGGCTACGCCCTGCTGTTCTTCGGCATGTCGGGCGTCACCATCACGATCTACGGAATGCTGAGCTGGATCGCGGCGGTGCTGCAGCGCGAGCATCACTGGACGCCGGGCGAGGTCGGCCAGAGCTATGGCCTGATCGTCCTTGTCGCAGCGCCGCTGGGCCTGCTGGTCGGCGGCATCCTCAACGATATCCTCACCACCCGCGGGCGCGACAACGCGCCGGCGCTGATCGCCGGCGGCAGCGCGTTGCTGGCGTTTCCGGCGATGCTGGCAGTCGGTGTCGCGCCGGGGCCGATCGCGTTGTTGGGCCTGGTCGCCGTCCTGCATTTTCTACTCGGAACGCCGATCGGAATCGTCCCGGCCTATATTCAGCTGATCACTGCGCCCGAGGTCCGCGCGCGCGTCTCGGCTGCCTATGTCCTCGTGGTCAACATCGTCGGTCTCGGCCTCGGCCCTACCTTGATCGGCGCGATCTCCAGCCTGTCGCCGGACGATCCGGCGGCGCTGCGGATCGCGCTCGTTTGCGTGACCGCGCCATTTCTCGCCCTGGCGGCGGGCCTGCTGCTGACGCTCGCGCGCCGCGATGGCTCGTCCGACTAGAGAGGCGGGGCCGCCCGCTTCGCCGGCACCGCCCGGCAGGGAAAGATCATGCTGAAGCAGGCGCCACCGCCGACGGTCGCATAGCTTGCGGTGCCGCCATGCGCCTGGGCGATGGCGAGGACGACGGCAAGGCCGAGGCCGCTGCCCTTCAGTGGGCCGTCATGGTCCATGTAGCGGCGAAAAGGCTCGAAGGCATAAGGCACGAAATCGGCCGGCAGCCCGGGCCCACGATCGGCGATGTCGATCCGCACCTGGCTCCGGCCCAGGGTGAGCCGCACCCGTATTTCGGCCGGAAGGGCATGACGCTTCACATTTTCGAGCAGCGCCATGATCGCCTGGCGAATCCGGGCGGGATCGGCATCGCACTCGCCGGCTTCCAACTCGGTCTGGACCGTGAAGCCGGCCGCCTCCAGGCCCGGCTGCATCAGGCGGACTACGGTTTCGACCTCTTCGGAGAGGTTGAGCGGCAGGATGCGCATGTCGAGGCGCCCGCCTTCGAACAGGCTGACGGTGCGCAGATCCTCTATCAGCCGGGTCAGCGCCTCGACCTGCGCGACCAGCGATTTCAGCAGCGGCGGCTCCGGCTGGAAAACGCCATCGGCCAGCCCCTGAAGGCGACCGCTCAATATCGTGACCGGAGTCCGCAGTTCATGCGCGATCGATGCATTCCACCGGCGGACCGCTTCGGAGGCGCGCTCCAGCCGATCGGCCATCAGGTTGAAGTCGTCGACCAGCATCGTCGCTTCGGACAGCGACCGGTCCCCTGATTCCGCGCGGACGTTGAGGTCGCCATCGGCGATCTGCCGTGCGGTGCGGGCGACCGAGACCAGCGGCGCGACGATCCGCCGCGCCAGCCGCAGCGCCGCGACGATGGTGATGCACGCTGCCGCCAGGCATAGCGCCAGGATCACCAGCCACTCGATCTGTGACGGCATCCAGTGATGGTTCATCGGCAGCAGATGCGGCGCCATCCGAATGACGACGCCGTAGAATGTGTAGAGGCCGATGATCGTCAGCAGCACCGATGCGATCGTCGCGACGACCATCGACAGGACGATCTGCCGTCCCAGGCCGCCGACGCCGGGCATCAGCTGACGTCCGCCAGCCGGAAGCCGACGCCGCGCACATTGTTGACCATGGCGGGCGCCCCGCTGTCCTCCAGCTTGCGGCGCAGTTTGCTGAGATGGGTGTCGACCGTACGTTCCAGCGCCTCGCCACCCGGCAGGCAGGCGTCGACCAGTTCGCCGCGCGAGAAGGCCCGCTTCGGCGCCCGGGCCATATGGGCGAGGAGGCGGAATTCGGTGAGGGTGAGGGGCAGGGGCGCCCGGTCGTCCCCGGTGATGACGCTGGCAAGGTGCATCTCCAGGTCGATCTCGACCGACCCGACCCGCAGGATCGCCCCGCCGCCGCTACCCGCCCGGCGCAGCACCGCGCGGGCACGGGCGGCGACTTCGACGGCGTTGAACGGCTTCACCACATAATCGTCGGCGCCGATGCGCAGCGCCTGAAGCTTGTCGATGTCCTGGTCGAGCGCAGTCAGCATGATGACCGGGGTATCGCCCCGCCGCCGCAGCTCCGCCAGCACCTCCCAGCCGTTGAGGCGCGGCATCTGCACGTCGAGCATGACGAGATCGGGCTTCAGCGCGAGGTGCAGGTCGAGCGCGGTACGGCCGTCAGCCGCACAGACCGTGCGGAAACCCTCCCGCTCGAGATAGGCGACGATCACCTCCGCGATTTCCGGCTCATCCTCCGCCACCAATATCAATGCGTTCGTCAATTGCCACTTTCCCCCGTTGAGGCTGTGGTAACGCATATTATGGTGGCAAAGCCATGCGTCTCCACACAGTCTCCACACAACGCGCACAAAGGTTCGACGCGACCAGTGCAAAGGCACCGCACGTAAGTTCATGTCTGGATCCCGTTCGATGAAGATGTTCGATGCAAGGCGCCGCGCTGCGCCGCTGCTCTGCGCCGTTGCCGTGTTGGCGCTATCCGCCTGCGGGGAAAAGCCGCAGGGCCCGCCGCCGCCGGCCACCGTATCGGTGGTGCAGGTCGCACCCGCGCCTGTCGCGATCGCGGACGAATTGCCCGGTCGGGTCGTCGCTTACCGGGTCGCCGAAATCCGCCCGCAGGTCGGTGGCATCATCCAGCGCCGCCTGTTTGAACAGGGCAGCGAAGTCCGTGAGGGCCAGCCGCTGTTCCAGATCAATTCGGCGCCGTTCCGTGCCGACGCCGGCAGCGCCGCCGCCGCGGTTCGGCGCGCAGAGGCGACCTTGTCGCGGGCGAAGGTGCAGGAGCAGCGCCTCGTCTCGCTCGTGAAGAGCGATGCGATCAGCGGACAATCCTTCGACGACGCCGTCGCCGCACGCCAACAGGCGGCCGCCGATCTCGCCCAGACGCGGGCCGAACTCGAGCGGCGCCGGGTCGATGTGGGCTTTGCCACCATCCGCTCGCCGATCAGCGGCCGGATCGACCAGGCTGTCCTGACCGAGGGCGGGCTCGCCAATGTCAGCGACACCAATCCGCTCGCCACCGTCCAGCAGATCGACCGCGTCTATGTCGACGTCCGCCAGCCCGCCACGCGGCTCGACGCCGTGCGCGACGCGGCCCGTGCCGGCGCGGGCGCGCAGGGCGCTCCGGTCGATATCGTTTCGAGCACCGGTCGCGTCTATCCGGTCAAGGGCCGGCTGCTTTTCTCGGGCGTCAGCGTCGATCCCGGTACCGGTGAGGTGATCGCGCGCGTCGAGGTGCCCAACAGCGATCGCACGCTGCTGCCCGGCATGTTCGTCCGCGCCAGACTGCCGCGCCTGGCGATGCCCGATGCGATCATGGTGCCGCTGCAGGCGGTTGCCCACGGCGCTTCCGGCGAGACGACGGTCAAGATCGTCGACGGTCAGAACAAGGTCCAGAGCCGCAAGGTCGTGCTCGGCGACGAAAAGGACGGGCAGGTCATCATTCGCGAAGGGCTGAAGCCCGGCGAAAAGCTGATCGTCGAAGGGCAGGATCGCGTCCAGCCCAATGCCGTCGTGAAGCCGATGCCCTGGCGTGAAGCCAAGGCCCCGGCGGTTGCGCGCTGAGATAGGCTGAACCCATGCCCCGTTTTTTCATCGATAGGCCTGTCTTCGCCTGGGTGATCGCGATCGCGATCGTCCTGACGGGCCTGATCGCGATTCCGCAGCTGCCGATCGAACGCTATCCGACGATCGCGCCGCCCAGCATAACGATCACCACCACCTATCCCGGCGCCACGCCGCAGACGATGAACGACAGTGTCGTCGGCCTGATCGAGCGCGAGCTGTCGAGCGTGAAGAACCTGCTCTATTTCGAGAGCTCGACCGACACCTCGGGCGTGGCCCAGATCACCGCGACCTTTACGCCGGGCACCAACCCGGAACTGGCGCAGGTCGACGTACAGAACCGGTTGAAAGCCGCCGAACCGCGCCTGCCGCAGGTCGTGCGGCAGACCGGCGTACAGGTCGAGGCGGCCTCCTCGGGCTTCCTCATCCTGATCGGCATCAAGTCGGAGGATCCCAATATCGATCCGGGCGTGCTGGGCGATTACGCCGCGCGCAACGTTTCGGAAGAGCTCAAGCGGGTACCCGGCGTCGGCCGCGTCCAGTTGTTCACATCCGAACGGGCGATGCGCATCTGGGTCGATCCGAACAAGCTGCTTTCCTACAGCCTGACGATGGGCGACGTGAACAGCGCGATCGCGGCGCAGAACGTCCAGATCGCCCCCGGCCGGATCGGCGGCGAACCGACCATCGGCGAGCAGCGCGTGACGATCCCACTGACCGTCGACGGCCAGCTCCAGACCGCCGAGGAGTTCCAGCAGATCCTGTTGCGGGCCAACAGCAACGGCTCGACCGTGACGCTGGGCGATGTCGCGCGGGTGGAGCTTGCCTCGCAAAGCTTCTCCAGTGCGGCACGCACCAACGGCAAGCCGACCGCGATCCTCGCGGTGCAGATGGCGCCGGGCGCCAATGCCGTCGCCACCTCGCAGGGGGTGCTCGACCGGATGGACGAACTGTCGAAGGCGATGCCCGCGGGCCTCTCCTACATGGTGCCGTTCGACACCGCTCCCTATGTCAAGCTCTCGATCACGAAGGTGGTGGAGACGCTGGTAGAGGCGATGGTCCTCGTCTTCCTCGTCATGTTCCTGTTCCTGCAGAAGTTTCGCTACACGCTGATCCCGGCGATCGTTGCGCCGATCGCGCTGTGCGGCACGCTGTCGGTCATGCTGCTCACGGGCTTTTCGGTGAATGTGCTGACCATGTTCGGCATGGTGCTGGCGATCGGCATCATCGTCGATGACGCGATCGTCGTGGTCGAGAATGTCGAGCGGCTGATGGCGGAAGAGGGGCTGTCGCCCCGCGATGCCACCCGCAAGGCGATGACCGAGATCACCGGCGCGATCATCGGCATCACCCTGGTTCTGACCGCTGTGTTCATTCCGATGGCATTTTCCAGCGGATCGGTGGGCGCGATCTATCGCCAGTTCACCATCTCGATGGCGGTCTCGATCCTGTTCTCGGCCTTCCTCGCGCTGTCGCTGACCCCGGCGCTGTGCGCGACCATCCTCAAGCCGGTGAAGGGCCATAAGAAAAAGGGAGGATTCTTCGGCTGGTTCGATCGCAAGTTCGTTTCGATGACCGAAGGCTATGAGACCTGGGTTACCCGCCTGCTCAAGCGCACGGGCCGCATGATGGCGTCCTTCGCCGTGATCCTCGTGCTGCTCGGCGTCGGTTTCATGAACCTGCCGTCTGCTTTCCTGCCGGAAGAGGATCAGGGCTTCATCCTCAGCCTGTTCCAGCTGCCGCCGGATGCCACCATCGGGCGCACCAGTGAGGCGATCGCCGTGCTCGAGGCGCACAACAAGAGCCGCGGGACCATCAGGGACACGACGGCGATCCAGGGCTTTTCCTTCGCCGGATCGGGTGCAAACGCGGCGATGGTCTTCACCGTCCTCAAGGATTGGAAGGACCGCGACGGCGCGACCGTGCAGAATGAGATGATCGAGGCCCAGAAGGCCACCAGCGCGGTCCGCGAAGGCTTGGTCATGAGCATCATGCCGCCGTCGATCGAAGGTCTGGGCAATTCGTCGGGCTTCGCGCTGCGGCTCCAGGATCGTGCCGGTAAGGGCGAACAGGCGCTGATGGCAGCGCAGGGCCAGTTGCTGGGCCTCGCCGCGCAGAGCAAGATCCTGCAGGGCGTCTATCCCGAGGGCCTGCCGGCGGGCAGCAGCATCAAGCTCGAGATCGATCGCCGCAAGGCGCAGACGCTGGGCGTATCCTTTACCGATATCGCCTCGACCCTGAGCGCCGCGATCGGCTCGAACTACGTCAACGACTTCCCCAACCGGGGCCGCTTGCAGCAGGTGATCGTCCAGGCAGATGCCTCGGCGCGGATGAAGCTCGACGACGTCATGAACCTCTATGTCCGCAATGCGGAGGGCAATCCGGTGCGGCTGGGCGAAATGATCAATCCCCGTTGGGAGATCACCGCCCTCCAACTGGTTCGCTACAACAGCTATCCGACCATCCGCATCTCGGGCTCGGCCGCCCCCGGCTATTCGAGCGGCGCCGCGATGAAGGAAATGGAACGGCTTGCGGCCCAGCTTCCGCCCGGTTTCGCGATCGAGTGGACCGGCCAGTCGCTGCAGGAACGCCAGGCCGGCGACGAAGCCCTACTGCTGATGGGCCTGTCGATGGTCGTCGTCTTCCTGGTGCTCGCCGCCTTGTACGAGAGCTGGTCGATCCCGCTCTCGGTGATCATGGTCGTGCCGCTCGGCCTGCTCGGCGCGCTTGCCGCGGTTTTTGTCGCCGGCCTGTCGAACGACGTGTTCTTCAAGGTCGGGCTGATCACGATCATCGGCCTCAGCGCCAAGAACGCGATCCTGATCGTCGAGTTCGCCAAGGCGGCGCGCGACGAAGGCATGTCGACGGTCGAGGCGACGATTCACGCCGCCCGGCTGCGCCTGCGGCCGATCATCATGACCAGCCTTGCCTTCACTTTGGGCGTCATGCCGCTGATGCTGGCGACGGGCGCGAGCAAGGAGACACAGCGCGCGATCGGTACCGGCGTGTTCGGCGGGATGATCAGCGCTACCGTGCTCGCCATCTTTTTCGTGCCGGTGTTCTTCGTCGTGGTGATGGGACTGGTCGAGCGCTTCCGCAAACGCAAGACGCAGCAGCCGCCCGCCCATCCGGCGCCGGTGGTGGAGAATTGACCATGCGGAAGATCGCCCTTGTCGCGCTGCTGATGACCAGCGCCTGTTCGATGAACCCACGGCTCGACATGCCGACCCCGCCGGTCGCGACGCAGTTTCCCAACGCCGCGCCGCAGGAGCCGGCAAGCGCCGCTGCGATCGACTGGCGGACGATGTTCGGCGATCCCCGCCTGCAGGCGATCATCGAGCTGGCGCTGGCGAACAATCGCGACCTGCGGGTCTCGACCCTCAATGTCGAAGCGGCGCGGGCCCAGTTCCGGGTCGCGCAGGGCGCACAGCTCCCACAGGTCGATGCCACCGGCAGCTATAACCGCCAGCGGATTCCGTCGAGCACGGCGGGCGCCGGTCTCGGCGGCGCCATCGGCGGGGGCGGCGCCGCCACGCCGAGCGGCTTCGAGTTCGGCCAATATTCGGCCAATGCCGCACTGACCAGTTTCGAGCTCGACCTGTTCGGCCGGCTGCGGTCGCAGAGCCAGGCGGCGTTCGAACGCTATCTGGCGAGCGACGAAGGCCGGCGCGCGGCGCGGATCGCGCTGATCGGATCGGTGGTCGACGCCTATCTGGCCGAGCAACTCGCGCGCGAGCAGCTTGCCCTGACCCAGAGCACCTTGGCCGACTGGAATAGCTCTTTCGAAATCACCCGCCGCCAGCATGCGGCGAAGCAGGTCAGCGGACTCGAACTGGCGCAGGCCGAAGGGCAGGCCCGGCAGGCCGAGGCCGATCTCGCCGCGCGGCAACGGGCGATGGCGGAGGCGACCAACGCGCTCCAACTTCTCGTCGGGGCGCCGTTGCCGACGGATTTGCCGGCGCCGATCACGCTCGCGGACCAGCCGATCCTGACCCAGCTTCCCGCCGGACTGCCGTCGGAGCTAATCGCCAATCGCCCCGACGTCCGGCAGGCGGAACGCGAGCTGGTCGCCGCCAATGCCGACATCGGCGCCGCGCGCGCGGCCTTCTTCCCGCGCTTGTCGCTGACGGGGCTGCTAGGCTTCACTAGCCTGTCGTTCGACAATTTGTTCAAGGGCGACAATCGCACCTGGTCCTTCACTCCGCAGATCAGCCAGCCGATCTTTCGCGGGGGCAGCCTGCGTGGCGAGCTGCGGCTGGCGAAGGTGCAGAAGTCGATCGCCGTCGCCAATTACGAGAGGGTCATCCAGACCGGTTTCCGCGAAGTGGCCGACGGCCTGGCGGGGCGGGCGACCTACTTCCGCCAGAGCGAGGCGCAGCGCCGCGTCGTCGATGCGGCCGAGCGCCGGAGCAAGCTGTCGGTCATGCGCTACCGCGCCGGCTTCGACAGCCGCCTCGAACTGCTCGATGCGCAGCGGAGCGAATATGCGGTCCGCCAGACCTTGCTCGATCTGCGCCGACAGGAACTGTCGAGCGCGACCGGACTGTACCGGTCGCTCGGCGGTGGCGACGAGGAGCGGGTGAGCAAGTAAGGGGATCTCTTCCCCCTGAAGGCAGGGGATCGGATGTGAGAATATGCAGAAGTGAGGGCGCGCCCGGGATGACGAAGTTCGTACGCTTCAAGCTAGGAGGCGTTACCCCAGCTTGCGGAGCGGCTCGCTGCCGTCCCAGTCTCGCGCGGCATCCTTGATCATCGCGAACAGGCCTTCGGAGCCGGCCATCGGCTGGAGCAGCTCGATGACATGGCCGGGGCCGCCGCCGGCATCGACATAGATGACCTCGCCGCTGTCGCCGACCTTGCCCTCGACGAGAATCTCGGCACCGGCCTCGGCACAGGCGCGGCGGGCGTCGGCGATCGAATCGACGAAGATGCAGATATGATGGAGCCGGTCCTTCACGGCATATTCGCCGCTGTAGATCGACGGTGCGTCATTCTCCGGGCGGATCAATTCGATCTGAATGTCGCCCCAATAGGCGATCGCAATCGAGAAGCGCGCGTCGGTAGGCTCGCCGCGATAGCGCATCTCGCCCAGCTGGATATTCTCCATCAGGTAGAAGGGGCCGACGCCGACCGTCTCGGTCCAGTAGCGCAGGGTCGCGTCGAAATCCTCGGGCAGATAGGCCATCTGGATGATGTCGCCGAGCGCCTTGATCGGGCCGATGCCGGGCATGATGTGATCCTCTTCCGTCAGCTTTTGGGTCAGGCGAACAGCGCCTCGGGGTCTTCGATCAGGCTCTTGAGCGTGGCGAGAAACTGGGCGCCCGCCGCGCCGTCGATCGCACGGTGATCGACCGACAGGGTCAGGCCGATCCGGCTTTCGAAGGCGATGCCGCCATCGTCGGTCTCGACCGGAACCCGGTTGATCCCGCCGACCGCGAGGATCGCGCCCTGCGGCGGATTGATGATCGCATCGAACTGCTCGATCCCGAACATGCCGAGGTTGGAGACGGAGAAGGTGCCGCCGTCCATTTCGTCATAGGAGAGCCGCCCGGCGGCCGCCTTGTCGATGAGCGCACGGGTCGCCGCTGCGATCTGGTCGATCCGCATCCGGTCCGCCTGGCGCACGATCGGCGTGACCAGGCCCTTGGGACTCGCGACCGCGATCGCGACGTCGGCATGGGGGAAGCGGTGGATCTCCTCGCCGTGCACCTGAACGTTGACGTCTGGGTGTCGGACCAGCGCTACTGCCGTCGCCTTGACGATATAGTCGTTGATGCTCGCCTTGCAGCCGAGGATGACATTGGCGGTCTTGCGCAACGCGACCAGCGCATCGGCCTGGGCGCTGACGCGCAGGTAGAAATGCGGGATCTGCTGCTTGGCTTCGGTCAGGCGGCGGGCGACGATCTTGCGGATCTTGTCGAATGGCACGATCTGCGGCCGGTTCTCGCCGGGGACGAAGTGGGGCGTACCGAAACCGATCGGTGCGGCGCTCGGCTGCGGGACCAGCGCCAGGACGTCGCCCTTCGAGATGCGGCCACGCGCGCCGGTGCCCGTCAGCGCCGAAAGGTCGATGCCGTGTCGCGCGGCGATGCGCCGGGCGAGCGGGGAGGCGAAGATCCTCGCGACCTCTGCGTCGAGCGGCGCTGTGCCGCGCAGGGCGGGCGGCGCCGCCGGGCGCATCGCCTGATGGACGTCCTGATAGGTGATCCGGCCGCCGGGGCCCGATCCCTCGATATCCTCGATGTCGACGCCTTCGGCCTCGGCCAGCTTCAGCGCCTCTGGGCTGATCGCCCGGTTGGTAACGATTTTCTTTGGCGCAGCCGCGGGTGCGGGCGGCGGTGCTGGGGCAGCCGCTGCGGGCGGTGGCGCGCTGTCGCCCGCTTTCGCGGCGACCTGGGTGTCGGCCGGTCGGAAAGCGGCGATGAAGGCATCGATCTCCGCGTCGGTCGCAGCGGGCTCGGCGAACACCGCGAGCAGGGTGCCTACCGGTTCGGCCTCGCCGCCGGCACCGACGAGCATGCGGCGAACGACGGCGTCATATTCGGCATCGACCTCGTTGGTGATCTTGGCGGTTTCGATCAGGCACAGGGTCTGGCCGCGCGTAAAAGCGTCGCCCTCCTTCACCATCCACTCGGCGATGGTGCCCTCGGTCATTTCGATGCCCCATTTGGGCATGCAGAAAGGTCGGATATCGGCCATTTTCGTTATCCTTACCGCCAGCCCAGCACTTTGCGCACCGCTGCCTCGATCTTGTCGGTCGAGGGCAGGTAGGCGCTCTCCAGTTCGCGGGCGAACGGGATCGGGGTGTGGGGTGGGGTTATTGCCAGCGGCGGCGCCTTGAGGCTGGCAAAGGCCTTTTCGGCGACCATCGCGCAGATGTCGCCGGCAAGGCCGCAGCGCGGCGGCGCCTCGTCGACGACGACCAGACGGCCGGTGACCTCGACCGAGTCGATGATCGCTTCCTCGTCGAGCGGGCTGGTCGTGCGCAGGTCGATCACGTCGCAGCCGATACCTTCGGCAGCGAGCTTGTCGGCGACTTTTTCGCAGAAGCCGAGCAGCAGGCCGGAGGAGACGATCGTAACGTCTTCGCCGGCACGCGACAGCCGGGCATGGCCGAACGGGATAGTGAAGTCTCCATCGGGCACCTCGCCGCTCATTCCGTAGAGCGCCTTGTGCTCGAGGAAGATCACGGGATCGTCGTCGCGGATCGCGGTGCGCAGCAGGCCCTTCACATCGGCCGGGGTCGACGGCATCACCACCTTCAGGCCGGGAAAGCCGGTCAGGATCTGGTGGACCGACTGGCTGTGCTGCGCGGCGGCGTTGTAGCCAGCGCCGTAGGCCATCCGGATCACCGCCGGGCATTTGGTCTTGCCGCCGAACATGTAGCGGAACTTGGCGATCTGGTTCCAGATCTGGTCGAGGCTGACGCCGATGAAGTCGGCGAACATCAGTTCGGCGATCGGGCGCTTGCCGGCGAGCGCGAGGCCCGCCGCCGCGCCGATGATCGCGCTTTCGGAAATCGGCGTATCGATCACGCGGTTCTTGCCGAACTTGCCGAACAGGCCGGTCGAGGTCGACCAGATTCCGCCGATCGCCTCCGGTCCGCCGGCCGTTCCCATGCCGCCGACGATATCCTCGCCGAGCATGACGACGCGCTCGTCGCGCTCCATCTCCTCGGCGATCGTCGAGACCACGGCTTCACGGTACATCATCTTGGCCATCGTCGCGCTCCAGCCGTCAGTAGGAGATATAGACGTCGGCGAGGACGTCCTGGGGGGTGGGGCGATCGGCGGCACGGGCCGCCTCGACCGCCGCGTCGATGCTGTCGAGCACGTCCTTGTCGATGGCGTCGAGATCGGCGTCGGTCAGCAGCTTGGCGCTGGTGACGCTGGCGCGGAACTTGATCAGGCAGTTGCGCTCCTCGCGGATGCGATCGAGCTCGCCCTTGCCGCGATAGCGCTGTGGATCGCCCTCGAAATGGCCGAAGAAGCGTTCGGTGTCGAACTCGACCGCCGCCGGGCCCTTGCCGGTGCGGGCATATTCGAGCACCTCGCGCATCGTTTCGTAGACCGCGAAGAAATCGGTGCCGTCGGCGCGCCACACCGGCATTCCGAACGCCTCGGCGCGGCTGGCGATGTCCTTCGCGGTGCCGACCGCATAATCGACGCCGGTATGCTCGGAATAATGGTTGTTTTCGAAGATGAAGATGCAGGGCGCCTCGGTCACCACCGCCATGTTCATCGCCTCGAAGGTCGTGCCCTGGTTGCAGGCGCCGTCGCCGGAAAAGGCGATCGCGATCTTGCCGTTGCCGTCGATCTTGGCCGACAGCGCCGCGCCCACGGCGATCGGTGCCCCCGCGCCGACGATGCCGTTGGCGCCGAGCATGCCCAGCTCGACATCGGCGATGTGCATCGATCCGCCCTTGCCCTTGCAAAGCCCGTCGCGGCTGCCCCAGATTTCCTTCATCATGCCGTTCACGTCACAGCCCTTGGCCAGGCAGTGGCCGTGGCCGCGGTGCGTGGAGACGATCTTGTCGTCGACGCTCAGATGCTCGCACACCCCGACCGCCACGGCTTCCTGCCCGCTGTAGAGGTGGGTGAAGCCGGCGATCTCTCCGGTCTGGATCTCGACGTGAAGGCGTTCCTCGAATTCGCGGATCACCTTCATCTGGCGGTAGGCGCGCAGCAGCGCTTCGCGGCTCAGTTGCATCCGTCTTCCTTATGCTTGTTCATAGCGTGGAATTCACAGGCCCAGCACCGACCGGGCGATGATGGTGGATTGGACTTCGTTTGTGCCGCCGAAGATCGTCCAGGCGCGGCTGTTGAGATAGCGGGGCGCAGCCAGCTGCGCTGCTCGGGAATGGACCGGATCGGGCGCGGTGTCGCCGTAAAGCGGCCGGGCCTGTTCGAGCTGCAGACCGGCCGGACCGAACAGATCGACCGCAAGCAGGTCGATCTGCTGGCGCAGATTGGAGGCGAGCAGCTTCGTCAGCGACGTTTGCGGCCCCGGTGCGCGGCCCTTGGCGATTTCCGAAATGATCTTCATCTCGATCATTTCCAGCGCCTGTACCTCGAGACGGGCCTTCGCGACCTTGCGGCGCCACTGGCTGTCGTCGGCCATCATTCCGCCGCGGCCGTCGCTCTGGTCGCGGGCGGCGGTTTCGAGCTCGTCGAGGTCATAGCCGAGCTTGGGCGAATGGCAGGAGCCGCCGCGCTCGTTTTCCAGAAGGAACTTGGCGAGCTTCCAACCATCGCCTTCTTCGCCGACCAGATCCTCGACCGGTACGACGACATCCTCGAGGAACACCTGGTTGACCTCATGGTCGCCGGCGGCGGTCAGGATCGGGCGGACCGAGATGCCCGGCTGGTTCATGTCGACCAGCAGGAAGCTGATCCCGGCCTGCTTGCGCCCGCTCGCGTCGGTGCGGACCAGGCAGAACATGCGGTTGGCGTGGTGGGCGTGGGTGGTCCAGATCTTCGACCCGTTGAGGATATAGCGATCGCCGTCGCGCACAGCCCGGCATTGTAGCGAGGCGAGATCGGATCCGGCGCCGGGCTCGGAAAAGCCCTGGCACCAATAGTCCTCGCCCGACAGGATGCGCGGCAGGTAGAAGGCCTTCTGCGCCTCCGTGCCGAAGGTCCAGATCACCGGCGCGACCAGCTTCAGACTGAGTACGGTCAGGTTCGGCGCGCCGGCCAGCGCGCATTCCTTCTCGAAGATGTAGCGCTGCATCGGCGTCCAGCCGGTCCCGCCATGCGCCGCCGGCCATTGATAGCCGAGCCAGCCGCGCTGGTTGAGGACGGCGTTCCAGACCTGGCCGATATCGGGCTCGACGAAGACCGACGGCGTCGCCGCCGCACCCGCCTTCACGTCGCTCGGAAGCTCCTGCCGCAGGAAGGCGCGGACTTCGTCGCGGAATGCGGCGTCTTCGGGGGAAAGTTCGATATCCATCAGCGTTCCAGGATCGTCACGGCGGACACGCCCGGCGCGCCATAGACATGGGTATAGGCGGTTTTGGGATCGTTCGGGACCTGCCGTCCGCCACCGTCGCCACGCAGTTGCACGACATTCTCATAGACCTGACGCAGGCCCGACGCGCCGATCGGTTCGCCGCAGGCCAGGCAGCCGCCGTCGGTGTTGACCGGCAGCGTGCCGCCGATCTCGGTGCGGCCCTCGGCCAGCCAGGCTTCCTGTTCGCCGTCCTTGCAGAAGCCGTTCTCGGCCATGTGCATGATTTCGGCGCCGGCCTCGGTGTCCTGGAGCTGGGCGACGGCGATGTCCTGCGGGCCGATCCCGGCCTGGGCGAAGGCGTCGGCGGAGGCGATGCGGGTGGCAGAGCCGCCGCGCACGACGTCGATCGACGGGGCGAACACCTCGAACGATCCCGGCGGGCGGGTGCGCATCGTCGCGGCCTTCAGCCGGATCAGCGGCTTGCCCAGTTCGCGGGCCTTCTTTTCGCTGGCGAGGATCAGCGCGACGCCGCCCTCGCCGGGGGAGCAGAACATATATTTCGTGAAGGGGTCGCTGACGAGCGGCGCGTCCATGATCACGTCGAGCGGGACTTCCTCGCGCCGCCAGGCGTGCGGAGCGTGGACCGCGTTGCGGAACGCCTTGTGCGCGACCCGGCCCAGCGATGTCGACGTGATGCCATATTCGTGCATGTAGCGCATCGCCTTGGCGGCGAAGAACTGGGTGGTGATCATGTAGCCCGCCTCGCCGTACCAGTCGGGCAGGTTATACTCGGCGGGCATTGCGTTGAAGGCGCCGCGGGGATGCTTGTCGAAGCCGACCGCCATGCCGATATCGAACTCGCCCGACTTGATCGCCATCTGTGCCGAGAACAGCGCCGACCCGCCCGTCGCGCAGCCGTTGCGGACGTTGATGAACTGCATGCCCGACAGGCCGAGGCTTTCGACCATCGTGTCGGGATTGCCCGCCGCGTCCGATCCGCCATAGGCGAATTGCAGTGACGGCCAGTCGACCCCGGCATCGGCCAACGCCTGGCGGACCGCAAACACGCCCTGATCGAGCCCGGACACGCCGTCGGTGCGTCCGAACGGATGAATGCCGATGCCGACGATACACACGTCGCTCATGCCGATACTCCTGTCGGCTGCCCCGAGGGCTGGCTAATGGGCTGAAAGGCGTGGACCAGAACGGGCTCCGCGCCGCTGCGTTCGAACGGGATCTGGATCAGTTCCAGCGGCATGCCGATCGTGATCGCGTCGAACGCCACATTGGCGAGGCGGCTCTCCACGATCGTCTCGTCGGGCAGTTCGACATAGGCGACCGGCCAGGGCTCGAACGAGTCGGAACCGGCGTAAGGCGGCGACTTCGGACGATAGCGCTGGATGGTGAACGACCACAATGTGCCCTGCCGCCGCAGCGGATAGGGTTCATAGTCGGAGCCCGCCGGACAAGGGAAGACGATCCGCCCCGTCTGCCGGTGGCGACCGCCGACCAGCCGTGGTGGCGTCTCTTCGGTAAACAGGCCTTCCGCTATCGCGTGCATCTCGCTCCTATCCCGGTATCGATTCCGGTTTCTGTGCTTTACGCCCCGCAGCCCCGTAATTCCGACTCGTCAAAACGCTAGGGTAGGGTGTGACCCCGCCTGTGACAGGGTGCGAGCGGGAGAGAAGCATGTCTGAAATCTGGGACTATATCGTCGTCGGGGCGGGATCGGCGGGCTGCGTCATGGCCGAAAGGCTGAGCGCGGACGGGCGATCGCGCGTTCTGGTGCTCGAAGCCGGCGGCGAGAATGACAGTTTCTGGGTGACGCTGCCCAAGGGCGTGGCGAAACTGGTCACCAATCCCGATCATATCTGGGCCTATCCCGTCGCCCAGCCGCGCGCGCCGGGCGGGCCGCTCAACGAGGTGTGGATTCGCGGCAAGGGGCTGGGCGGCTCCTCGGCCGTCAACGGCATGATCTGGAGTCGCGGCGAGCCTGCGGACTATGATGCCTGGGACGCGCAGGGCGCCACCGGATGGAACGGCGCAGCGATGACCGAGGCGTTCCTGGCGCTGGAGGACCACGCCGCGGGGAGCGGCCCGATGCGCGGCAGCGGCGGGCGGGTCCATGTCGATCCCGCCATCTACAGCTATCCGCTCGCCGACCGCATGATCGAGACGGGCGAGGCGATGGGCATGACGCGCGTCGATGATCTCAACGCCAGCACCGGGCCGCGCATCGGCCTCTACAGTCATAATATCCGCAAGGGCCGTCGCCAGAGTTCGGCGCACAGCTTCCTTGCGCCCGCGCGCAAGCGGCCGAACGTGAAGGTCGTCACCGGGGCGTTGGCCGAACGCATATTGTTCGAGGGTAAACGCGCGACCGGCATCGAGGCGACCGTCAACGGTGAGCCGCGCCGTTTCGATTGCCGGGGCGAGATCATCGTTTCGGGCGGGGCGCTGGAAAGCCCGCTGCTGCTCCAGCGCTCGGGCATCGGCCATGGCGAACGACTCGGCGCAGCCGGTGTCGATCTCGTCGCCCATTCGCCCGATGTCGGCGAACGGCTGATCGAGCATCTGTCGATCTCGATGCCCTATCGGCTCGAACGCGGCAAAGGCACGCATCGCCATTTCTTCGGCGTCGGCCTGTTCGGCGCGATGCTGCGCTATTTCGCGCGGCGCGACGGCATCATGGCGACCGGGCCGTTCGAGGTGGGCGCTTTCTGCAACGTCGCCCATCCCGACGGCCGCACCGACACGCAGCTCTATCTGGGCGGCTACACCTTCGCGGTCGGCGACGACAATGATCCGGTGCCGCTCGACAAGATCGATTCGCGGCCCGGCGTAACGCTCTATGGCCAGCTGCTGCGCCTCACCAGCGAGGGATCGGTCCGGATCGGCGGGTCGCGCAGCGGCGATACGCCGGTGATCCTGCCCAACTGGCTGACGACCGATCACGATCGCGCCTCGGCGGTCGGCCTGATGCGCTATATGCGCCGCTTCATGCAGGCCGATCCGCTCGGTGCGATGGTCGGCGGCGAAATCGTTCCGGGTGCCGCGCTGCAGTCCGACGAGGAGCTGCTCGAGGCCTTTCGCCGCCTGTCGAGCTGCGGCCTCCACGCGATCCGCTCCTGCCGGATGGGCGGGGATGCCGACGCGGTGGTCGATCCCCGCTTGCGGGTGAACGGCGTGGGCGGCGTGCGGGTCGCCGATTGTTCGGTGATCCCGGGACACGTCACCGGCAACACCAATGCGCCCGCAATGGCGATCGGCCTGCGCGGCGCGGCGATGGTGCTGGAGGATCGGCGGTAGGGACTACCGCCGCTTCGCTCTTGTCTCGATCGACGTCGCGTCCCACCGCGACGGTCAGACGCGGTGGGCCAATACCTTCACGGACTGAGCGGTCGCCGCCGTCAGTGGCGTGGGCAAGTCGTCCAATGCGAACCAGGCCAGTTCGGCGAGGGCGTCGGGTTCCCGGATCATCGGTTCGCCAACGAAATGCTCGACCAGATAGACCGGCGCCACCCAGTGCTCGCCCGACGCCCGGTCGATCTGATCTATGACGCACAGCAGCTTCTGCGGCGCGATACGGATGCCCAGTTCCTCGAAGATCTCCCGGGCGACGGCGGCGGGCAGGGTCTCGAACGGGTTGACCTTGCCGCCGGGCAGGCCCCAATGCCCGGCTTCGGGCATGCGTCTGCGTCGGACAAGGAGGAGGCGCTCATCCTTCAGGATGGCGGCTCCGCATCCGACGCGCGGCAGGGACGATGGGTTGCTCATCCGGACGAATCCGGCCGAAACGGCTCAGCGCTTTTTGACGCGCGCCTTGCGTGCGGCATATTGCGCATCGCGGATGGCCTTGCGTTCGGCTTCGGTCTTCGGTGCAGCCTTTACCGGGGCGGCGGCTTCGGCCGCTGCCTTACGCTCGGCGCGCTCGGCCTTTTCGCGTTCGCGAGCGGCCAGCTTTTCGGCGCTCGCGGCGGCCTTCGCAGCCTCACGGGCGAGTTCGGCGGCGCGACGCTCGGCGAGTACCGCCTCGTCGACCGGTGGCTTCGCCCGCAGCTTTTCCAGCGCGGCCTGTCGGGCCTGAGCGGCGAGCGCGGCGCGCTCCTGGAACGTGGGCGATTTGAATGACGACATGAAAAACAACAACTCCTGTAGGTGCCTGAAGGCTCCGATAGTTTAATTTCCCCGCTTGTATATAGCGCATCACGCTCGCCAAAGCCGAGGAAAAACCTGTATCGCCCGCGAGAATCGGGAGCAAAGAGCATGAAGGTACGCGAATTGATCGGCACGGCGAAGGTGCCTGGAGGCGAACCGCTGCGCCTGTTCCGGCGTGGCGACGACTTCATGATCGTGCTCGAGCGCAACGAACTGATGAGCAGCCGGATGAGCGGATCCGAAGAGGCGCTGGCGCTGATGACGATCGAGCGGCTGGGGCATGTCGCGGCTCCGCATCTGCTGATCGGCGGCTATGGCATGGGCTTCACCCTGCGCGCGGCGATGGGTGCGCTTCCTGCCAACGCCCGGCTGACGGTGGCCGAACTGGTGCCTGAAATCATCGAGTGGGCGCGCGGCCCCATGGTCGACCTCACCGCAGGCTGCCTCGACGATCGCCGGGTGGAAATCGTCTATAAGGACGTCGTTGACGTTATCCAGGAGGCGCGGGCGACCTATGACGCGATCCTGCTCGATGTCGATAACGGTCCCGATGGCCTGGTTCGCCCGGCCAATGGACGGCTCTATTCGATGCGGGGCCTGGCCGCCGCACGCGCCGCATTGCGACCCGGCGGGGTGCTGGCGATCTGGTCAGCCGCGCCGGACGTGGCGTTCGTCCGCAAGATGCGCGACAACGGCTTTGCGGTGAAGGAAGTCGCCGTGCGCGCGCGCAGCAACGGTAAGGGGCCGCGCCATGTGATCTGGTTCGCCGAACCGACCTGAGCGGAAGCCCAGGCCGGCCGAGAGCGATCAGGCGCTAGCCGTCGTTCGGCTCTTGCGCGCCGCCAGCACGCCCGGGAGCAGCAGCGCGCCCATCAGCGCGGCAGCGAGCAGGATCGAGCCCGCCATGCCGATGAAGTTGGCTTCCTCCTTGACGGCGGGGATGGTCGCGATCGTCAACATCAGCATGAAGCTGTAATTGACCAGAATCGGCACCCAGCCCATCAGCAGCGCCAGGATGGCGGCGAGGATCACGAGCAGCGCCCCAGCCATGCCGACCGTTCCGAAATGTTCGGGCAGGATATGCAGCAGCGCCGCGGTGAGCAGACCGCCCAGCGCGCCGACGAGCGCTGCGGGGAATTCCTGTGGATCGCTATGCTTGATGCCCCCGAAATAAAGGGAGAAGGCAAAGCCCGCGTAGAGCGGCTCGATGCCGAGCGCCGATCCTACGGCGATGTACGCCGCAACGCCGAGCACGACGAAAACCAATATGATCAGGCCCTTGCCAAGAGTCAGCCTGTGGGATTCACCTGCGCTGTCCATGTCACCCTCTCGCTTTGTTTGCGTAGAGTGTGTCAGCTATTTGCTGCGAGTGCCAGATGCTAATGGCTGAAAGTGTCGCGCTATGCGGACCTGTTGGGTCATATCGGTACTCATCGAACCTTCAGGCCCAGCTCGCCGAGCAAATGGCCGGCCTGCTCGCGCGAGATGGTCGCGCCGCGAAACAGATTGGCGTCGACCAGCCGCAATCCGCCAAGGTCGGCGCCGCGCAGGTCGGCGTCGTCGAACCGCGATCCCGCGACGTTGGCGTCCCTCAGGCTGCACTCTTCGAATGTCGTTCCGCGGAAATCGCTCTTGCGCAGATCGGCCTGGCTGAAGTCCACCTTCTTCAAGGTCTGCTTGCGGAAGGACATGCCGGGCAGCTTGGCGTTGACCAGCAATGTCTCTTCGAACCGGAGGTCCATGGTTCGCGCGTCGGACAGATCGGCGCCGGTCAGCTTGCAGCGTTCGAACGCCGCACCGGTCAGGATCGACCGCCGCAGGGCGCTGTTGTTGAAATCGCTGGCGACGAAGCTCGCTTCGCCGAGGTCTGCGCCGGCAAACTGAGCGAAGGGGCCGCGACAGGATTTCCAGACGGTTTCGCTCAACCGAGTGCCGCTGAAGTCGGTCCGCCGCAGATGGCAACGCTCGAACGTCCATCCCGACAGGTCGAGCCCAGCGAGATCGGCCTCTTCCAGGTCGCAGTCGACGAGATGGGACGGCGCCGATCCCGCGCCGAGACGCTCGACGTCGGCGCGGGCCAGCGTCAGGTTGCGAATGGCACGGTCGGCGAAGAGGTCATCCATCATCTGCGAGCGTTAGCGCAGTCGAGGCCATGGTCCAATGCCGCGTTCAGCCGCGGTGGCGGGCCTCGGACAGGTCGAGCTCGCGGGTGAGCTTGCGTGCCGTCTCGCTGCCGACCTGGCGCGCGCGGGCGAGCTTGACGAGCGCGGCTCGCTCCGCCTTCACCCCGACCAGCCGGAACTCGCGCACGAGCCGCTCTTCCGCGCGGGTGGCGTCCGACATGCCCTGGCTGCGGCTCTCGATGCGTTCGCGGTAGAGGTCCATGACCCGGGCGCCGGCGGCGGCATAGCGATCGGCGTCGCCGTGCCCGACGGCCAGCGCATGCTGGCGGCGTTCGATCGCGCGGATGGCTGCTTCGGCGGTGGCGACGCGCGCGGCATCCTCCTCCGCCTGCTTCGACGGTTCGGCGGGCATGGTCAGGCCCTTGAGCAGCATCGGCAGTGCGACGCTGGCCATGACGAGGGAGACGATGATAACGCCGGCGGCCAGGAAGATCGCGAGATCGCGGGCCGGGAAGGGTTCGCCGCTGTCCAGGGCCAGCGGCAGCGTGAGGACGCCGGCCAGCGTGATCGCGCCGCGCACGCCGGCAAAGGACATAGCGGCGACGAGGCGCCAGTCCGGGCTCTGGAAACCTGCCGCCTTCTCGCGCTTGCTCAGGATGGTGAGCTTGAGCGATGCCCACACCCACAGGAAGCGCAGCGCCGACAGCCCGGCGACGATCGCGACGATGTAGACGGCCAGCCATTCGGGGCCACTATGGCCGGTCAGCGCGACCGTTTCCTTAGCGCCCGCCAGGATCGCCGGGAGCTGTTCGCCCAGCAGCACGAAGATGATGCCGTTGAGCGCGAACTGGATCGTGTCCCACACCGAATTGCGGCGCATCCGCGTGACCGCCATCGTCTGGCGGGAGATTTCGGCAAAGGTCATCGTCACGCCCGCGCTCACCGCTGCGAGGATGCCCGAGGCGTGGAGATGCTCTGCCAGCAGATAGGACCCGAAGGGGATTAGCAGGCTGACGAGGATCTGCGAGCCGGTGTCCTCTCCCCAGCGCTGCGTCACCCATGCCTTGACGCGGGTAACGGCAAGGGTGACCGCGACGCCGATGACCAGCCCGGCACCCGCGACCCACAGGAAGTTGAGCGCGGCGGTGCCGGCCGAGAATGTGCCGGTCAGCGCGGCGGCGACGGCGAAGCGCAGGCAGACCAGGCCCGACGCATCGTTGAGGAGCGATTCCCCCTCGAGAATGTGCATCATCCGCTTTGGGATCGGCACGCGGGCGGCAATGGCGGACACCGCGATCGGGTCGGTCGGAGACACGACCGCGGCCAGGGCGAAAGCGACCGCAAGCGGCATGGCCGGGATCATCCAGTGGATAAACAGCCCCATGCCGATGACGGTCAGGAGGACGAGGCCCAGCGCGAGCTCGACGACCGTCGAGACATCCTTGAGCAATTCGTCCTTGGGAATGCGCCAGCCGTCGAGGAACAGCAGCGGCGGCAGGAACAGGAGCAGGAACAGTTCGGGATCGAGATCGACGCGATAGGATGTCGACAGGCCGATGCCCGCGCCCAGGAGAATCTGGACAAGGGGAGTGGGCACCGAAACCGGCAGCATCCTGGAAACCGCACCGCTGACGACGACCGCCAGCAGCAGGAAAAGCACGATCGATACCGATTCCAAATTCTCGCTCCATGTTCGGTGGAGCGTCCCGTCTAGTCGGGGGATGTCGGCGGGAGCAACCCTTGGCCGATCTCGTCGATGATCTGGCAGGCGGCGACACCGCCCACGCCCGCTGTCATCAGGTGTTGAGCGAGATATAGCCCAGCTGCGATGCCTTGAAGACGGTCTGGCTGCGGTTCACCGCGTTCAGTTTCGTCGAGGCGTTGTGAATATGGAAGCGCACCGTTGCCCGGCTGCGCGACATGATCATGCTGATTTCCAGATCGGTCTTCCCGATCGCGGCCCAGCGCAGGCACTCGACCTCGCGCTTCGACAGGCGAGACTGCGGGGGGAGCGCCTGGGTCGATCCCATCAGGTGGACATAGGTGGCGATGAAGGTGCGGGCATAGACGCCCAGCGCATCGCCGCAGGCCAGAAAGTCCGCTTCCAGATCGGCCCGCGTCCGATCGATCGAATTGAAGCTGACGGCGCCGATCTGGCCGAAGGGAAGGTGGACCGGAACAACGATCGCCGCCTTGGTCAATGCCCGCGTCTCGAAATTGGTAAGGTCTATCGAGTCGAGATAGGCGTTGGGCTGGCGCGTGCGAAACCCCTCGCTGTTGACCCAGAAGGGCTGACTTTCGAAGCGACAGGCGGTGGTGATCGGAGAGTCGAGCGCGATCCGCGAATTGCGCCACCACACCCGATCGGTGTCGGTCCAGCCGAACACGTCCAGTGCGAGAAGGTTGCCGTTAGCATCGACGGGCGTCCGCTTGTCGGCAATATCATGCGCCGGGGCGGCACGCAGGCCCAGGTCCATGGCGATCGCATGGAGCGCCTCGGCCGCACGACGAATGTCGGGCAGGACGGCGATCCGTACGGAATCGATCTTTTCTTGCGACAGCAACGACACGTTGGCCTCCGTCCTCCTCTCTTAGTCCCTGAAGGACCTACAGGCAATTTCACTTCCGGCAAGGACTTCATGGTCCAACCCTAGTCTTTTGCGCAGCGTGGCGGCACGGTTCGAGATGCTACATCGGCTCGCATAAGAGAGGGTTTGCCGGTGAATTTCGATCTCAGCGAAGACGAAGAAATGCTGAAGGCGCTTGCCGAGCGGTTCGTCACGGACAGTTACGATATCGAAAAGCGGCGGCTTTTTCTGGCCGAACCGCAGGGCTTTTCCGCGCTCAACTGGACGCTGCTCGGCGAACTGGGCCTGATCGCTGCGCCGTTCGACGATGCGGCGGGCGGGCTGTCGCTCGACGCGACCGGCATCGCCACTATCTTCGAGGCGCTGGGCCGCGGCCTGGTCGTCGAGCCGCTTATCGAGAATGTTCTGCTCGCCGGGCGCCTGTTCGCCGCGACCGCGCAGGGCGCTCTGCGCGACGAATGGCTGCCCCTGCTGCTGACCGGCGAACGGCGCATCGCGCTCGCCCACGCCGAAACCGGCGCGCGCGGCGGCCATTTGTGGGTCGAAACGCAGGCGGAGGCCGCAGGCACTTCGGTGCGGCTGCGCGGCGAAAAGGCTTATGTGCCGGCCGGCGTCGGAGCGGACGGCTATATCGTCAGCGCACGCAGTGGTGGCTCGGCCGAGTCGACCGACGGCCTTGGCCTCTATTTCGTCGCGGCCGATGCGCCAGGCCTTTCGGCGCGGAGCTGGCGGACGGCGGACGGCAGCGCGGCGGTGTCGCTCACCCTCGACGGGGTCGAGGCGGTCCAGACGCTGGACGGGGGCGCTGCCGAGATCGCGGCGATCGCGCTGCTCGCCGATCTCGCGCGTTCGGCCGAAGCGCTCGGCATCATGGAGCGGATCTTCGGCGAGACGCTCGACTATCTGCGCACCCGGCAGCAGTTCGGCCATGCGCTGGCCAGCTTCCAGGCGATCCAGCACCGCATGGTCACGCAATATGCCGCGATCGAGCAGAGCCGTGGCCTGCTCAATCTCGCGCTGGTCAGCGATGGCAGCGATGGTTTCGCCAACGCCGTGCGGGGCCTGCGCGCCTTCATCTCACCGGCCTCGATCGAGCTCGGGCACGAGATGATCCAGTTCCATGGCGGCATGGGCGTGACCGACGAACTGTCGATCGGTCATGGCCACAAGCGCCTGCTGGTGCTGTCGCGCTGGCCCGACGATCCCGATACCGCGCTGGACCGGTTCGCGGGGATCGGGGGCTGAGGGCTATTGTCCAGACATTAGGGATGGGCTCGCATTGGCCGAACGTCATGCTGAACTTGTTTCAGCATCCACCTATCATCGGCACAGTCCTAGTTTGTGGCGCGGTGGATCCTGAAACAAGTTCAGGATGACATTGGGGAAGGTAGGCGCCCTCTCTATTGAGGGCGCAAAGGCCCCTATGCCGGCTCCCGCGCCTTGATCCAGTCGATCCCCCGCCGCAGCAGATCGTAGAACACCGGCAGGTCCCAGGCGCAGCGGTCGACCGTCGGCCACCAGTCGAGCATCGGCTGGAGGTCGTAATGGCCCCGGCAGTGGCCGAGCGTCAGGTAGAGCACCGCCCCCTGGCCATGCTGCTTGATGTAGAAAACCGGGTGGGTGCCCGGCGCATCGGCTGCCTCTACGAAACCCGTGCCCGGTTCGGTGCAGTCGGTTTCGAGCAGCACATGCAGGTCGCCATGCGTCTCCATGTGATAGAGCTCGTCGGTGGTGTCGAACGGCTCGACCCCGGCGACCAGCGGGTGCGCGGGATCGGCGACGGTGACCGTGTAGGGCGCGATCGGCGGGTGCGAGATGAACTGGCTGCCGAGCATGTCCATCATCAGCGGCGCCCAGCGCGGGGCATCCCACAGGCCGTTTTCGAGCAGGCGCAGCACCGAGTTGGTGCCGTGCAGCGCATACCATCGACCACCCTTCGCCAGCCATGCGCGCAACGCCTCCTGGGCTTTCAGCGAGGGGGTGACGTCGCAGGTGTAGGTGATGATGATGTCCGCCGCCTCGATCGCGGCGATATTCTCATAATCCTCGAACACGCGGGTCCGCACGCTCTGGTCCTCGGCGAGGAGCTTGAGCAGTTCGAGCCGCGCGAAATCCATGTCGTGCCAGACGCCGCCGCAGATCAGAACGCAGTCGATCCGCGGCGGACGGGCATCGGCCCCTGTCGCTTCGCTCATGCTTTAGCCCCGGCCTCGCCGTTCAGATATTTCTCGAGCGTGACGTGGAACTGCCGAATGCGGATTTCCTGATAGTCGGCGAGTTGGACCTTGCCGGTCTTCGAGCAGTGCAGCCCTTCCTGGACGAAGCGCAAATTGGCCATGTCCTGGTCGAGCACCTCGCCGAGGACGCCCAGCTCGGCCGCCACCGTCCAGCTTTCGTCGATGCCGAGCAGCTTCATCGGCACGCCGTGCGGGATCGGCTCGCCCTTCTTGACCCGCGACAGGATTCGCACTTCCATCAGGCAGGTGTCGGGCATCGCACCGGGACGCCAGCGATAGACGACGTTGGGCATATAGCCGCCCCAGGGGGCAAAGTTCGGGAAGACGTTGTAGACCAGCGCATCGAGCAGCTCGGCATCGGTCGCGTCCGAATGATCATAGCCGGTCTGCGCGGTATAGCCCTCGCGCATCGCCGCGCCGAGCGCCTCGCGCGCCGACATGCCGTCGGGCACCTGCACCGCGAAGGGATCGCCCGACGCTTCGTAATTGTCGGCAGAGCGACCGTTGAACTTGACGAACTCGTCGACGATCCACTGCTGGGTCTTGCCGTCCGCATCGACATGCGGCGACATGATGCCGAACGGCACCAGGTTGACGTTCACATTGTCGCCCCAGTTCCAATAGGCGCTGTTGCTGTCGCCGGTGAAGGGCAGCAATTGCGGATGGGTGACGACGGTGTGCCATGCCTCCATGAAGGCCTCGGCGGTAGCCTTCCAGTTGGCGGGAACCTCCTTGGCGACCCAGATCACCGTGGTGCATTCGTCATGCCGCCAGCGCGTGAAATGATCGGGAAGCGGCGCCAGGAATTCCTCCAGGGTCGGGCCGCCCGCTTCCTCGCGCAGGAAGATATAGCCCTGCCAGCGGCCGACCTCGGCCTGGGGCAGGGCGATCGCGTCGGGCTTGAGATGGGTGAAGTCCCATTTGCAGGGCATCGAATCGAAGCTGCCGTCCTTGTGCCAGGCGAAGCCGTGGAACGGGCAGACGAAGCGGTCGGTGGTGCCGTCCTCGGTGCGCAGCTTGCGGCCGCGATGCAGGCAGACATTGTGCATCGCGCGGACCGATCCGTCCTCCTGACGGCTGATCAGGTAGGAGCGGCCGGCATTTTCATAGACGACATAGTCGCCCGCCTCGGGCAGGTCCTCCTCACGGGCGACGAACTGCCAGACGTGCGGCCACATCTTCTCGCGCTCGGCGCGGGCATAATCCTCGCTGGTGTAGCGATCGGCCGACAGCGGCTCGGAGCCCAGATATTCATAATGATCTTCGGTCAGGCAGGACGGCACCGGGCGCGAGTCGATTTCCATCAACTCGGTCCAGCTGATCCCGGGACTGCGTTCCTTGCCGCCGGGGAGCTTCGGATCCCTGTCTGCCATCGTCGAATCCTTCATCCTAGATTTGCTTGTGCGCTTTTATGATGGTTCTGCGCCCTGCGGGGCCGCGCGTCACCTTGTCGAAAGCATAGGTTGTCGGCCGCCGATAATCGGTCAAAGCTGCAGGCAGAGCAATATTGGGAGAGAGCCTTGAGCAGAAGGCTGGACGGCAAGGTCGCGCTGGTGACCGGCGGAACCACGGGTATCGGTGCGGGCGCGGTGAAGCGGCTCGCCGCCGAAGGCGCCAAGGTCTATTTCACGGGATCGAACGCAGCGGCTGCGAAACTGGTCTGCGACGAAAGCGGCGCGACCTTTCGAACGCACCGTGTGCAGGACGAGGCGGGCTGGACGGCGCTGATGGCCGAGATCCGGACCGATCATGGCCGACTCGATATCGCCTTTGCCAATGCCGGCATGGAAGCCGGCGACGATAGCGTCGAGAATATCGCGCTCGACAACTGGAACGCGATCGTCGGGGTCAACCAGACGGGCGTGATGCTGACCATCCAGCATGCGATCCGCGCGATGCGCGACAATCCGGAAGGCCCAACCGGATCGATCATCGTCAACTCGTCGATGAACGCGCTGCGGGCGATGGGCAATTTCGTCGCTTATTCGGTGACGAAGGCGGCGGTCGTCGCGCTCGCCAAATCCTCGGCGGTGCATTGCGGCAACCAGGGCTATCGCATCCGGGTCAACGCGATTCTGCCCGGCGTGGTCGAGACCGACTTGATTCGCGGCGTGATCGATCGGTCGCCTGATCCGGTGGCGGCGCGTTCGCAGTTCGAGAATATGGCGCCGATGAAGCGCATGGCGCAGGTCGAGGAGGTGACCGGCCTGGTCGCCTTCCTGGCGTCGGACGAGGCGGCGTTCATCTCCGGCGGCGAATATGTCATCGACGGGGCAACCACGGCAGGGACGATGGGCGTATGATCGCGCAGGACAGCGGGCGGCTGAGCGGCCGCGTAGCCCTAGTTACCGGCGGCCTGCGGGGCATCGGCCTCGCCACCGTCGAGCGCTATCTGGCGGAGGGCGCCTCGGTCGTGATCTCCGATCTCGATGCGCCGGACAGCGCGGCGGCGGCAGCGGTGATCGAAAGGCTCGGTCCCGCGGCCAGCTATATCGCCGCCAACGTCACCGAAGAGGGCGACTGGAAGCGCGCGAGCGACATGGTCCGCGACCGGCACGGCAAGCTTCACATCCTGGTCAACAACGCCGGCACCGATCTGACCGGCGCGGTCGAGAGCATCACGCTTGCCGACTGGCGCAAGATCATGGCGATCAATGTCGACGGCGTGTTCCTGGGCACGCGCGAGTTCGTGCCGCTGATGGCGGAAAGCGGCGGCGATTTCCGCGGCGGCGCCAGCATCATCAACATCAGTTCGATCATGGGCCTGGTCGGCTATGCAGAAACCTCCGCCTACAACGCCAGCAAGGGCGCGGTCCGCCTGTTCACCAAGGCGATCGCGATCGAGTTCGCGACGAAGAAGATGCCGATCCGCGCCAACTCGATCCATCCGGGCTTCGTGCTGACCCCGCTGCTCCATTCGGGGTTCCAGCGCTGGGTCGACAAGGGTTTCGCCGAGACATCGCAGGACCTGATCGACACCATGGCCGGCACCACCCCGATCGGCCGCCTCGCCGATCCGGCCGAAATCGCGGGCGCGGCCTATTTCCTCGCCAGCGAGGACAGCAGCTACATGACCGGGTCCGAGGTCGTCGTCGACGGCGGCTGGACCGCGCAATAAGGATTTCGCCATGACGATTGCCCTGAACGATGTCGTCGCCGTAGTGACCGGGGCGGCCGGCGGAATCGGCCGTGCCGTGGTGCAGGCGATGAAGGATGCAGGCGCGACGGTGATCGCCACCGACCTGGCCGAGACCGCGCCGGCCGTCGGTGAGGACCATTATCTGCGCCACGACGTGACCAGTCCCGACGACTGGAACGCGGTCGCCACGCTGGTGCGCGAGACATATGGCCGGCTCGATGCGCTGGTGAACCTCGCCGCGATCTCGATCGTGACGAAGTTCGAGGACACTGCGCTGGCGGAATTCCACCGGGTCAACGCGATCAATGTCGACAGCGTGATCATCGGCACCCAGGCGCTTCTGCCGCTGCTCCGCGAAGGCGGCAAGGCGCGCAAGGGCGGCGCTTCGATCGTCAATTTCTCCAGCGTCGGCGGGCTGCGCGGCGCGGCCTTCAACGCGGCCTATTGCACCAGCAAGGCCGCGGTAAAGATGCTCTCCAAGTGCCTCGGCGCCGAGTTCGCCGCGCTCGGCTACAACATCCGCTGCAACAGCGTGCATCCCGGCGGGATCGAGACCGCGATGCTCGGCGGTATCATGGACCGCTATATCGAACTGGGTGCGGTCCCCTCTCGCGAGGTCGCCGAGCAGGGCATCGTCGCCAATCACCCGATCGGCCGGATGGGTCGCCCCGACGAAATGGGTGGTGGCGTCGTCTATCTCTGCTCCGACGCGGCGAGCTTCGTCACCTGTTCGGAATTCCTGATGGACGGCGGTTTCAGCCAGGTGTGAGCCTCCCGGTACGCCCGACAGGCATAGGAGCAACATGGTGGCGGCTCGCGCGTTGTTCCAGCGGAACGAAGGTGGCGAAGACCGCCGGTTGCAAGAACGAGAAGGGCCAGTTCATCAAATGCTCGTCGGTGGTGAAGACCAGCACGACGGCGACGATCACAAAGGGTAATGACGGCAAGTGCCGCTACGCAGCCGGTCCGAACAAAGGCAAGTTCACGAAATGTCCGTAGGCTGAGCGTTAGCGGCGATCGCCGGCGCCGACCGGTCGCTGATTTCCGTCTGGAGAGTCTGGACCAATGCATCGACGGCCGTCGGCATCGCATCCTCGGATGGCGTCAGGCGGGCCTCCCGCAGCAACTCCTCCCAATAGGCGATCGTGTCGGGATGGACCGCCTTATTGCGAAGGCGGCGCGCGCTTCGGATGGCAAGCTGCAGATTTTCTGCGATCGTTCCATGCAATTCCATGTCAGGACTCTGCGATGATCAAGACGCGCGCAGCCAGCTGCGCTCGGCGTCATCGACGGCTTCGAGCATGTCGCTCTCGGCCTGCTTCTCGCTGAGGTGCGCCCGCACGGCATCGGGATCCCCATTGCGCGGAAAACTGCGATCACCTTTCGCGGCCTTGGCGAGATCGCCGATCCAGCCGGTTCGGCCCGTCTGCATCACCAGCCATGCGCCGAAGGGTTCGTGATCGATGCCCTCTGCCTCGTCGATGTCGGTCGTCATATCGTCCGCGCCTTCGATTGGAGTTTCCAGCTTCCGCCGGGCGGCTTGACCATCGCGCGTCCGCAGATTTCGCAAGTGCTCACGAAATGGCCATCTTCCCAATGGTTTCCCTGGGGATCGGCGACGTGGCTTTTGAACAGATTGTGAAGAAACATAGGCATCCTTCGCCTCAGGCGGGGGCGCGGTTGTCCCTCGGTCACGCGATGCCTGGTGAAGGATCGGGTGATGGACAAGGTTACCATGCAACCAAGGAAACCCCTAACTTTTGCTGAGCTCGCCAAGGGGGGCAGGCTTGCGGAGCAGCGTCTCGTATAGGGCGAGATACTCCCCGGCCATGCGATCCACGCCAAAGCGTTCGATCGCGGCGCTGCGGCAAGCTGCCCGGTCGATCTCCCCCGTCCTGCCGATCGCCGCAACCGCTTCGTCGAAGCTGTCGACGAGGAAACCGGTGACGCCGTCGTCGATCAGCTCCGCCATCGACCCCCGGCGATAGGCGATGACAGGCGTGCCGCACGCCATCGCCTCGACCACCGACAGGCCGAAAGGCTCGTCGAAGCCGATCAGATGGAGCAGCGCCCGCGACCCGCCGAGCAACGTCGAGCGATCCAGCCCGCCGACGACACCGACATGACGGATCCGATCGCCGTCGATGAACGGCGCAACCTCGCGCTCGTGATAGCCCTCGTCCTGGATGATGCCGGCCATGACGAGCCGCGATCCGGTCGCCATCGTCGCGCGAATGGCTTCGCCGGCGCCCTTGTCGGGGTGGATGCGGCCGAAAAAGAGCAGATCGGGCCCGCCGATCGGATCGAACGGAAATTGTTCGATGTCGATGCCGTGATGGATCGTCGCGGCGTAGGTCAGGTCCGGATGACGATCGGCGTCGCTGATCGCGACATAGGCGACCCGGTCGTCATAGCTTCGGTAGATCGGCAGGATTCGCTCCGACGAGAAGCCATGGATCGTGGTGACGACGGGGGTGTCGACCAGCCGCGAAAAGGCCAGCGGGACGATGTCGGCATGATTGTGGATGATGTCGAATTCGTCGGCACGCTCGAACAGATGCGCGACGTGGAGCAGCTCCCACGTCTTCGCATCGATGCTGCCATCCTCCGAATAGCCTTGCGCGACCGGACCCGAGAGGCGACCGGCGGTCAGCGAATCCTGGGTCGCGAACAATGTTACGTCGACGCCCTTGGCTATCAGCGCCTCGGCGAGCTGGCTCGTCACCTGTTCCCACGGGCCGTAGCCGCGCGGCGGCGTACGCCACGATATCGAACTGAGCATGGCAACCCGCATCTCAACGCTCCCGATCGGAGGTTAGCGCGTAGATCGCGCCTTCATCGGGGCGGAGGACCCGGCCGCCGCTTTCCCCCTGTAGGGTACGGAAGACCGGCGCGAGACCGTGCGCGCAGGCCGGTAGCGGCTGTTCCCGGTTCCCGAGATTGAGTATGATCAAAAGCCGCTCGTCGCCGTGGAGCCGTTCATAGGCGAGCACATCGCCGGCCGCCTCGACGGCGCGGTACCGGCCGATCGACAGCGCCTTCGACGCGCGTCGTATCGCGAGCATATCGCGGTGAAAATTGAGCATCGAGTGCGGATCTCTCCGTTCGACCTCGACGTTGCGCGTCCGCCAATCGGCGTGCAGCGGCAGCCAGGGCTTGCCGGTCGTGAACCCGGCATTGTCGGATGCGTCCCAGGCCATGGGCGTCCGCGCGGGGTCGCGGCCGAGGCCTAGACCCGGCTCGCGCAACTCGCGCGGATCGACGAGATGCTCGGCCGGGATGGCGATGTCGCCGATGCCGATCTCGTCGCCCTGGTACAATGTCGGCGTACCGCGCAAGGTGAGCAGCAGCATCGCCGCGACCCGCGCCTGCGCGTCGCCCAGCCGCGCCGAGATCCGGGGCACGTCATGATTGCCCAGCACCCAGTTCGGCCAGCCGCCCGGGGGCAGCGCCGCTTCATAGGCGTCGATGAACGCCGCGATCGAGCGCGCCTCCCACGGCGCGTCGATCAGCTGGAAGTTGAAGGGCAGGTGCACGCCCTGCGAGTCATCGCCATAATAGCGGACCAGCCGGTCGAGCGGGAGGCGGATTTCGCCGATCAAAACGCGTTCGCCGCCGGCCCCATAGCTGTCGGCCAGATCGCGCATCTCGGCGATGATCTCATGGACTTCGGGCTGGTCGGTCGAGTGGTGCTGCAGCACGCTGTGCATCTCCCCCATGTCGGGATGATAGGCGGGATTGAGCGGATTGTCGGGCAGCTCCTCAGCCTTGACGATGTGCCACAATACGTCGATCCGAAAGCCGTCGACGCCGCGATCCAGCCAAAATTGCAGAACATCGATCATCGCCGCGCGCAGCGCCGGGTTGCGCCAGTTGAGGTCGGGCTGTTCCTTCAGGAACGCGTGATAATAATATTGTCCGGTCGGGGGATCATATTCCCAGGCCGATCCGCCGAAATCGCTGATCCAGTTGTTCGGCGGGCCGCCATCCGGCGCGGCATCGCGCCAGATATACCAGTCGCGTTTCGGATTGTCGCGCGACGACCGGCTCTCGGCGAACCATGGGTGGCGGTCCGAACTGTGATTGGGAACGAAGTCGAGCAGCAGCTTGAGCCCACGGTCGTGGACGGCGGCGAGAAGGCGGTCGAAATCGGCGAGCGTCCCGAACATCGGGTCGACGTCGCAATAGTCGGCCACATCATAGCCGAAGTCGGCCATCGGCGACGGAAACAGGGGAGACAGCCAGATGGCGTCGATCCCGAGATCGACGAGATGGTCGAGCCGGCTCTCGATCCCACTGAGGTCGCCGATCCCGTCGCAGTCGCTGTCCTGGAAGGAGCGCGGGTAGATCTGATAGATCGCGGCCCGTTCCCACCAATGCCTCTGCATATCTGCGGTCCCAGGGGCACTGCTTCGCTCGATGGCGATATCCTTCGTGGAAGTATCGATACGGTTATCTCCCGGTAAGCGGGAGCACGGCGGTCTCTCAGTCATGGGATGCTGGAACGGCGCCGATGATGCGATCACCCTAGCGCAAAACGCGGCAGCCGACGAGGAGAACCTGTCAAGGAAGCCGGATATATCCGATACATAGGGACCGAAGAGGTCGAACCGTCAGGCTGGTCGGGCGCGCAGAGGCGATCCTTTCGGAGCCGGAACTGGCGCCGCATTCGATGCCGCGTCGTCGATAACTGTCAGGGTTTCGCTCCGTCCGCGATCCACATGCGGATTTTCGCGATCTCGGCTGCCGGCAGCGGGGGTGATCCGAACGGCATCTGCGCGCCGGCGCCGCCATGCGCCATGTGGGTGCCTTCCAGCTTCATGACGAGGTAGCTCTTGTCCGGATCGCCGGCGACGACGCGGATTTGCGTCGGGGCTTCGGCAGAGCCCACGCCGACGAGACTGGCGATCGCGTTGTCAGGGATCAGGGACATCGCGCCCGCCTCCTCGCCGGTCATATGGCAGACCGCGCATTTTTCCGTGAGAAGGGGGGCGATCTCCGCCTGGAAATAGGACTCCGCCGGAGCCGCCGGCGCATCGGGCGCGGCGCCGGCGCGCATGCCGAATGCCGTGGCGGCGACCGTGGCTGCGGTCAGCAAGATCATGCGGGCGGTTTTTGTCGGGCGAGGGTTTTGGCCGCCGCCCTGCCGGTGGGAACCGGCCACCCGCATCAGGCCTTCACCGCGTGCCTGGCGGCGATATAGCCGAAGGTCACCGCCGGGCCGATCGTGCCGCCAGCGCCCAGATAGGCCTGGCCCGTCGGGGCGGAGATGCAATTGCCGGCCGCATAGAGACCGGGAATCGGCTGGTTGTCGGGTCCCAGCACTTGCGCATCGGCGTTGATCTGCGGTCCGCCGGCGGTGTCGAGCGTGCCTGGCCCCAGGATGATCGCGTAATAAGGGCCCTTCGCGGCGAAGGGATGCATCACGATATTGGGATAGGGATTTGCCGGCTGCTTCGTGCCGGGCCGTCGGGCCGAGAAGAGCAGGTGCCATTCGCGGTCGTAAAGATATTGGCCGCGGCCGAACTCGGGATCGACGCCTTTCTTGGCATAGCCGTTATAGGTCGCGATCGTCGCCCTGGCGGTTGCGGCGAATTCGGGGGAGAGGCGGACGCCGCCGGTGCGGGCCTTCCACTGGTCCAACTGCGCGTCGATCTTCGCGAAGACCTCGTCCCAGGTCGCGCCCTCCACCAGATGCGGCTGCTCGCCCTTGTTGGCGGGGAAGGGAAAGGCGCCGCCGAAGGCGTCGATCGACCGCTCGTCGAACAGCATGAACAGCAGGTGGTTGGGATAGTCCTCATGCGCCGGATCATAGGGGAAATGTGCCTGCGTCCGGTCGTTATAGTCGCGCTTCTCGTTGACGACGCGCTTGCCGTATTTGTTGACGAGGATCATCGAATCCCCGGGCAGCACGAATGCACCCAGGCCGACGCCGCGGCTTTTCAACGCTTCGCCCAGCACCACCTGGCTGCGCCAGGCGAGGCCGAGCGACCCCATCTTCGCGCCCGCCGCCTGGGCGAGGGGAATGAAGTCGCCGGTCGAACCGGGCAGCGCGCAGGTCCCGTAGACCGCCGGCTGGTGGAGATGGCAGAGCTCGATATTGTGGGAATAGCCGCCGGTGCCGAAGATCACGCCGCGCTTCGCCCGGATGCGGATCGTCTTGCCCTTCTGCGCCGCCTCGACGCCGATGACCCGGCCGCTGTCGTCCTTGACGATCTTCGTCACGCGGGTCGACAGCATGATCGGCACGTTGTTCTTCTTGAGATAGGCGGCGAGCTGCTTGGCGAGGCTGCCGCCGCCCTCCGAAGACCCCGATCCCGTCGCAGGCTCGAGCGCACGGCCGGTTGGCACCTTGTTCTCGGGCAGGTGATCCGCATAGTCGGGGGCAGGGTGATCGACCGCGAACATGCGGAACTGCTTGAACTGGACGGCGTCCAGTTCGCGCAGCCGGTCGATCGCTTTCGACCCATGGTCGTAAAAGGCCTCCGCGACCCGGTAGCGGGTTTCGTCGAGGCCGAGCGTCGGGCTGGCCGGATCATATTCGCGCGGGAAGCCGTAACGCACGGTATAGCGC
>Ga0209231_1000208_pt1 | contig 41105 bp, 33 predicted proteins | sample Deesub45470m_DNA_FD_188086 | JGI IMG/M metagenome (GOLD analysis project Ga0209231, IMG submission 188086) | Deep subsurface microbial communities from North Pacific Ocean - 450_OLKR46/470m Metagenome (SPAdes) (version 2) | ecosystem: Environmental > Terrestrial > Deep subsurface > Unclassified ... | reverse complement strand
GTTGACTTGGACAGTTCAGTCGGCATCGTCACAACCGAATACGCACAGTTCGACGTTGAGCTACAGCTGGAGAGTGGCCGGGTCATCGGACCGTTGACTTTGGCCTACGAAACTTACGGCACCCTCAATGCCGCGAAGAGTAACGCCATCCTCGTTGCCCACGCCTGGACCGGTGATGCCCATGCCGCCGGCCGCAACAGCGAAGACGACCGCCGCCCGGGCTGGTGGGACGACATGATCGGCCCCGGCAAGGTGCTTGACACCAATCGCTACTTTGTCATCTGTTCCAACGTGCTCGGCTCCTGTAAAGGTTCCACCGGGCCGGCCAGCCTCAATCCGCGCACCGGCACCCCCTACAACCTGAGCTTTCCGGTGCTGATGGTGCGCGACATGGTCCGCGCCCAGGCCCTGCTCATCGACCACCTCGGCATCGATCAGCTATTGACCGTCATCGGCGGCAGCATGGGGGCGATGCAGGCCCTGGAATGGGGCGTGCACTTTCCGCAGCGCGTCCGTTCCGTCATCCCCATCGCCGGCACCGGCCGCACCTCGCCGATGGCGATTGCCCTCAACGCTCTGGCCCGTACCGCGGTCTACAACGATCCACTGTGGAAAAAAGGGAATTACCGCCCCGAACATCCACCGGCGGACGGGTTTGCCCTGGCGCGGGCCATCGGTCACATCTCGTTTTTGTCCGACGACTCCATGCACCTGAAATTCGGCCGCCGCTACTCGGCCCGCGACGGGATGTTCGACTTCTTCGGCCAGTTCGAGGTTGAGCGCTACCTGGAATACAACGGCCGCAACTTCGTCGACCGTTTCGACACCAACAGCTTTCTCTACCTGGCCAAGGCCCTCGATCTCTACGACGTATCGTGGAACTTCGACAGTGCCGAAGAGGCTCTGGCACGTCTCGACTGCCCATCGCTGTGGTTCGCCTTCACCTCCGACTGGCTCTATCCACCATCCCAGACCGAAGAGGTAGTCGCCGCTTTGCGCCAGCTCGGCAAGCCGGTCGAATACCACCTCATCGATTCCGCCTACGGCCACGACTCGTTCCTGGTCGAACCGGAGAAATTCACCCCGAAAGTCAGCGCTTTCCTAGACCGCCTCGCCTCCTGACCCGTCCAGCCACCAGCTTGCCGCTCTGGTTGCTTGCCAGAAAAATAAACCTGTCCCCTTTTGAACACCAGCAAATCAAGGCAAATGTATCGAATCATCCTTATATATAAAAAGGGGACAGATTTATTTTTTATATAAAAAGGGGACAGATTTATTTTTCGCTCTTTCGCGGTCGCCCTTGCCCCCGGCATTCGATCCGACGCCCAAGATGTTCGACGACGGTATCGATAAAGGTCGCACCGCCGGTTAGTTGCCCGCGCTGCACAGGACGGATGATAGCCTGTCGCTCCTCCTCGCTGACCGGTCTCGCCAGACACTCCCGATATTGCTGCACCCTCTGCTCGTCAGTTTCCGCCAATCCCATGTATGCCGGGTCAAGATCGAGCCATTCGTCCCCTGTCCCACCTAAATGTGCAGAACAACTTGACCACGGGTAATCTTCCGGGGCGCTGCACATACCAGCCGCAACCGGGTTCAAATCCACATAGCGACAACACGCAAGGAGATAGGCATCGTTTTCGATGGGGCTTGACTTGTAGCGACCTTCCCATAAGGTCCCGGTGCGACCTTCCAGGTGATTGACATAGCGGGTCTGCCGTCCGGCTATGCGCTTCATCAGTTGGCCGAGGCGCTCTGATTCCTCGCCTGGATCGATGATCAAATGTACATGGTTGGTCATCAAGCAATACGCGTAGACTTTACACCCGTATGCGGTTTTCCATTCGGCAAGATTGTCAAGGTAGTATCGGTAGTCGTCTGCGCAGGTAAAGACCACCTGGCGATTATGACCACGCTGGATGACATGATGAGGATAATTAGGAAGTGTGATGCGGGCGGCTCTTGGCATGGGCGAAGCGTTACAGAAAGGACGCTGGCTTGTCAATAAATAAATCTGTCCCCTTTTAAAGAGATGAGTTGGCGAAGGTGCAATCTGGGGGGTTGGCGTTCAGATCGCCTGCAACACCAGACATTTGAGGTATTCGGACTCGGGGAAGGCGAGCAGCACCGGATGATCCGGGGCTTGGGAACAGGTGGAGACCAGACGCACGTCGCGTTTGGCCTGCCGCGCTGCCTGGGCGAGCACATCGCGAAAGGCTTCGCGCCCCATGTGGTAGGAACAGGAACAGGTGATCAGGACACCGCCCGGCGCCAGCAGTTCCAGGGCTCGGCGGTTGACGGTGAGATAACCCTTGGTCGCCTCAACCAGCTGCTTCTTGCTCTTGACGAAGGCCGGCGGATCCATGATCACAACGCCGAAACGGCGTCCCTCCTGCTGCAGACTGCGCAGACGTTCAAAGGCATCACACGGCTCAAAGACCGTCCACTCGGCGACGCCGTTGCGCTGCGCATTGCCCTGCGCCTGGGCGATCGCCTTGGCCGAGATATCGAGGCCGAGCACGCTTTTGGCACCGTAGGCGGCGGCATGCACCCCCCAGCTGCCGCTGTAGCAGAAGCAGTCGAGCACCTCCTGCCCGGCACAGATCGACTGCAGCAGACGGTGGTTCTCCTTCTGATCGAGAAAGCCACCGGTCTTCTGGCCGGTTTGTAAATCGACCGCAAAGGTCAGCCCGTTCTCTGTCATCTCCACCAGCGGCGGAATCGTCCCGCTTAAGATTTCAATCGCCTCCGGCAGCCCCTCCAGGGCGCGCACGGCGACATCGTTGCGGGCGATGATCCCCTGCGGGGCGAAGACCTGCTGCAGAGCGTCAACCAGCAGCTGTCGGCGGCAATCCATACCGGCGGAGAGCAACTGAATAGAGAGATGCTCGCCGTAGCGATCGACGACCAGGCCGGGGAGAAAATCGCTCTCGCCGTAAACGGCACGGTAAGTGGTCAGGTTTGGATAAAGGGTTTCGCGCCATCTTCTGGCAGCAACAATGCGCTCGGCATAAAAATCGGCACGGTCGAGGTCGGCGCGTTGCCGTGACAGCAGGCGAAAGGCGATGAGGGAACTGGGGCTATAGTGGCCACAACCGAGAAAGCCGCCGCCGGCATCATACAGCTCGGCCGCTGTGCCGGGGGTGCGCTCACCGTCGATACGGGCGATTTCGTTACTGAACACCCAGGGATGGCCACCGCGCAGGCGGCGATCCTCATTCTTTTTCAGTTGAATCTGCAGCATCGGGATTTCGTTGCGCCTCGTCGGCAAAGAGGTCGAGTTGTTCAAAGCGGTGGCGGACAATCTTGAACGGATAAGGTTGAAAACGGGGACAGTCGAGCAGCAGGACACTCACCAACTGCTTGCAATGGCGCAGACAGCGGCCACACAGGGGGTTGCAGGGCATTTGCGGTTTACGACTCACAAACCCTCCTGCAGCTGTGCAGCCACCGGCGCCGGTTGAGCCAGAAGTGTCGCAATGGCCTGCCGCAGCGGTTCGACGGCGCTTTGCGGCTCGGTAATATCGATTTCGATCCGCTGCGCTGGCCGGGTGTGCTCATAGAGCGGATCGTAATAATTAACCATCAGTTCACGCACCAGATCCTCCCAGGCGCCACTTTGCAGCAAGGCCAGCAGTTCGTCGACCTTGGCGGCGCCGAGGCGCTCTTTCAGGGCGATGATCGGCCGTTCAAACGCGGTTCGCGCCGCATCCAGGGCCGGGTAGTCATCGAGAATACAGCGCACCCGTGCGGCCAGCGACGCCTCGAGCCAGAGGCTCGGCTCCAGCTGCATGGCGCTAAACAGGGTGTCCGGCACCTGCAAACGGCCAATGTGCCGGCTCTCCCCTTCGACCAGAATATAGCCGCAGGCGGGCAACTGGCGCAGGGCATCCCAGAGACGGGCCTCGAACAGTTTTTGCCCGGGCTGCGCCGGCAGGCCGAGGTTACCAAAGGCACTCCCCCGGTGATGGGCCAACCCTTCCAGATCGATCACCGGATAGCCCTCAGCGCCGAGCCGATTGAGCATCAACGTCTTGCCGACCCCGGTCAGACCGCGCAGCACCAGCACCCGCCCCCAGAGGCCGGTGTTAAGATCATCCAGCACCCGGCGGCGAAAGCCCTTGTGCCCCCCCTCCAACTGCCGGGCCGGAAGTCCGGCAAGTTCAAAAAAGGCGGTCATCGCCTGACTGCGCATGCCACCGCGCCAGCAGAAAACAATCACCGGTCCGCTGCGACCGACAGCAGCGGCACGGACCGCCGCCACCATCTGCGGAATCTTCGGTGCCACCAGCTCAACGCCAAGCTGCCGCGCTGCGGCCTTCCCCTGCTGCTTATAGACGGTGCCAACTTCGGCGCGCTCGGTATCGCTAAAAATCGGGATGTTCACCGCACCGGGGATCGTCGCTTCGGCAAACTCGGCCGGCGCGCGCACGTCGACCAGCAGCGCCCCTTGTTGGCGGAGGTTTAAAGCCGTCGCTAAATCGATGGTTGCCACATGCATAAACGAAAATTCCTTTTATCGGTGCGCTGTTTATAGCCTGAAAGACCGTCCCGAAACAAGCACGCAAAGATAAATAAACCACAAATCCCCACCGGTACGTTCTGAGCGGCATACTATTTGCCCTTGACAATAACCGGTGTGGCTGCTAGGGTTGCGAGCGTATGTTCTCTGTTCTCGCTAAAAACGACTTTAACTCGTAAGGCCCCGGAATGTATCCGGGGCTTTTTTTGTTCCACCGAAAAAAGGAAAATCATGGATTTCACCGCATTCAAGTTTCACCCGAAAATTGCCGCCGGCGTCACTGCCGCCGGTTATGTCACCCCGACCCCGATCCAGGCACAAGCCATCCCGCCGATTCTGGCCAACAGTGATGTTATGGGCCTGGCCCAGACCGGAACCGGCAAAACCGCCGCTTTTGCCCTGCCGATTCTGCACCGCCTGCTTTCATCGCCGGGCAAAGGGGTACGCGCCCTGGTCATTGCCCCGACCCGCGAACTGGCCGAGCAGATCCACGTCGCCATTGGCGAACTCGGTCAGCAGACCGGCCTGTGCAGCGCCACCATCTACGGTGGCGTCGGCATCAACCCGCAGATTGCCAAACTCAAGCGTGGTGTCGACATTGTCGTCGCCTGCCCGGGTCGCCTGCTCGATCACATCCGCCAGAAGAACATCGACCTGTCACATCTGGAAGTTCTGGTTCTGGACGAAGCCGACCAGATGTTTGACATGGGTTTCCTCCCCGACATTCGCCGCATCCTGCAGAATCTGCCGGCAAGCCGTCAGACCCTGCTCTTTTCGGCAACGATGCCGACCGAAATCCGCCGTCTGGCCAGTGACGTTTTGCGCAATCCGGTGACGATTCAGGCTGATAACGCCACCAGCGCCGAAACCGTGCAACATGCCCTCTATCCGGTGCGGGCCGAACTGAAATCGCCGCTGTTGCTGCAACTTCTGGACAAAGCCGATACCGGTTCGGTCCTGGTCTTCACCCGCACCAAACACCGGGCCAAACGCCTTGGTGAGCAGCTGGTGCGCGCCGGACATACCGCCACCTCACTGCAAGGAAACCTGTCGCAGAATCGCCGCCAGGAAGCTCTCGACGGCTTTCGTCAAGGGACCTTCCGGATTCTGGTCGCGACTGATATTGCCGCCCGCGGCATCGACGTCAGTCAGGTAACTCACGTCATCAACTACGATGTGCCGATGACACCGGAAGCCTACGTCCACCGTATCGGCCGTACCGGCCGCGCCGCACGCAGCGGAGATGCCTTTACCCTGGTCAGCGTCGAAGACACTGCACAAGTCCGTGCCATCGAGCGCCTGATCGGCAAACTGATTGACCGCCGCACCCTGGAGGGTTTCGACTACGCGCAGACGCCACCGGCCGGTGTTGAGCGCCCGCGTCCGCAACGCGCGGCTCCGGCAAAACCGCGACCAAAAACCGCCTCCACCCCGAGCAGTCCGCTAGCGCGCCAGCGCCGCCGCAAACCGCGGCCGGCCGGCACCGCCCACAAGGGCTGAGCCACAATCCTGAACCGGCGGCGACTGCACATCGCCGCCGGTTTTTAAAATTAAACCCGCATAAACTTCCAGCCTTGCCTCCTCCCCGCACTTCCAGTACACTTGACCGGCTGCATGAAAACTCAGATACTTAAACTCAGTTTGATCAGTTTTGAACGGAGCTTTTTGGATGCGCCTGTTTGCCGGTTTGGTCACCGCCTGCCTCCTCCTGCTCGGTCTGACACCGTGCGGGGCGGCGGAGCCGTTGAAGGTGCGCGCCGGACTCGAGCAGAACCCACCCCTCTCCTTCGTCGATGCCAACGGTAAGCCGGCCGGTCTGCTCGTCGATATCCTCAATCAAGTTGCCACTGAACAAGGCTGGGTCATCGACTACCGGCCAGACACCTTCCAGAACTGCCTTGAAAAGCTGCAGCACCACGATCTCGACCTGATGGTCACCATCGCCTTTTCCCAAGAGCGGGCCAAACTCTACGATTTTAACAAGGTCAATATCATTTCGGTCTGGGGGCAGGTTTACACCCGCCCGGACAGCACTATTCACTCCTATCTTGATCTTGACGGCCGCCGTCTGGCAGTGATGGCAAAAGACACCCACCACAACGCCCTGCGCGAGATGCTGGAGAAATTCGGTGTCCAGCCCAATTATCTTATTTTCGACGACTTCAGTCAGGTCTTTACTGCGGTGCGTGACGGTAAAGCCGATGCCGGTGTTGTCGGTCGTTTCTACGCCATCAAGAACGAAGAGAAATACGGGCTGCGCGCGACACCGATCCTGTTTAATCCTATCGAGGTACGCTACGCCACCGCACGCGACACACACACCGAGCTGCTTAACGCTATCGACGCCAGCCTCACCCGCGACAAGGCCCAACCCGGCTCCCCCTACTTTCAGGCTCTCGAGCGCTGGCTCGGGATCAGCAGTAAACGCGGTATTCCAGACTGGGTCCTGCCGGTTCTGCTCACCACTGCAACCCTGATTGTCCTTCTGCTGCTGTTTATCCTGCTACTGCGCCGCCAGGTGCAGTCCCGCACCCGCCATCTGCAACAATCTTTAATCGCGCAGGAAAAATCCCAGCAGGCACTGCAGGAGAGTGAATCCAATTATCGCGAACTGGTAGAGAGTGCCAACGCCATCATTCTGCGCTGGAATCCGCAGGGCGAAATCGCCTTTATCAACGAGTTCGGTGAGCATCTGTTCGGTTACGAAACCGGGGAGCTGTCCGGGCGCAATGTTCTGGAGACCATTGTTCCCAGTCACGAAAGTGGTGGCCGCGACCTGACAGCGATGATCCACGAACTCTGCCTGCACCCGGAAAATTACGCCGTGAACGTCAATGAGAATATCCGCAAAAACGGCAGCCGAATCTGGGTCTCCTGGCGCAACCGCCCGGTCTCCGACAAAAAGGGAAACCTGACCGGTATCCTCAGCGTCGGCCAGGAGGTGACGGAGCAGAAACGGGCCGAGCAGGCCCGCCTGCTGCTCGACCAGGCCAAGGATGCATTCATCTCCACCGCCGCGCACGAACTGCGGACACCACTGACGTCGATGATCGGCTATGCCGAACTACTGCGCGAAGCGAAGGCCGACCAGTTCAGCCCCGATCAGCGGCTGGAGTTTCTTGGCGAAATTGCCGACAAAGGCCAACGCCTCGCCCGCATTATCGAGGATCTGCTCGACCTCAGCCGCATCCAGCAGGGAATCCCCCTGCCGCTGCACCGGCAACAGGAAGATCTGCCGGCCCTGATTGAAAAGACCGTTACCCACAAGGCAGTCATCGCAACCCAGCACCGCTTTTGCTACACGGCCGACAGCGACACCGCCCTTACGTTGTCCATCGACCGGGATCGAATTATCCAGGTTCTGGATAACCTCCTTGATAACGCCTGCAAGTATTCGCCCGCCGGCGGCGAAATCAGCGTCACCCTGCAGCGACAGCAGCAGAACCTGCGAGTTTGTGTCGCGGATCAGGGCATCGGCATGACCCCGGAACAGGTTGCGCAAATCTTCGAACCGTTCTACCGTGCCGATAGTTCCAATACCGGCATTGGCGGACTCGGCCTCGGCATGAGTATCGTCCAGCGCATTATCACTGCGCACGGCGGTCAGATCTGGGTTGAAAGCCAGCCACAGGTGGGGACACGGGTTTTGTTCACCCTCCCGCTCTGACCCTCTTTTGCTCCCCCCTTCGCAACGACTGTACCCCATGAACCTGCTGCTGATTCAACCTCCGGCGCTCAAACCATCCGAGCCCCCGCTTGGCCTTGCCATCCTCCTCGGCCACCTGCGCCGACAGGGGGTCGTCGCCGACGCCATCGATGCCAATCTCGATGCCTGTCTCTACCTGCTGGATGATCAGCGTCTGGCCAGTGTTCTCGGCCCAACCCCGACAACCGCCCTGCACCGGGCCCGACGTCACGCACCCCGGGCGCTGGCGGCATTGCGGGGCACAACGGCGACCGGCACCCCGGATCGCTACGAAAGTGCGGTGCGCGACCTCAACCGGCTGCTCGGTTGCTGGGGAGAGGAGGGCGAACTGCTGACTCTGGGTGACTATCGGCATGGCAACTTGTCGCCGTTTAAACCTGACGATCTTCAGCGCCTTGCCCACGGTGAGGCGACAACTCTGTTCGCCAGCTATTTTCGCGACCAGCTCCTGCCCAGGGTTGCAGCTTTGGCACCGCGCTGTATCGCCCTGTCGATCAACTACCTGCATCAGGCCCTGCCTGCCTTCGAACTCGCCGGCCTGCTCCGTCGCCAGTTTCCGCACGTGCAACTTGTTGCCGGCGGCGGCCTGATCACCTCCTGGCAGGGTGTCCTGCAGGATCGCCCGCCGTTCCCCTTTGACCAACTGATTTTCGGCCCCGGCGAAGCCCCTCTGGCGGCGCTGGCCGGCAGCCCCGGCGCCAGTGATGAGCTGAACTTCGACCCCGATTTCAGCTTTGCGCACCTTAACGACTACCTGTCACCGGCTCCGGTGCTGCCGCTCTCCGCCTCGCGCGGCTGTTATTGGCAACGCTGCCTGTTCTGTCCGGAAGCGGCAACGCCGGTCCACCCTTACGCGGCCGTCCCCAGGGCCGGGCTCCCCGGCCTGCTGCGTTCACTGGCTGAGAATTACGGCGTCAAGCACCTCCACCTGACCGACAATGCAATCCCGATGAACGCCTTGCGCGCACTGAGCAGTGCTAAAGAGCAACTGAGCGGCCTGCACTGGTATGGTTTTGTCCGCTTTGAAGCCGCCCTTTTAGACCGCAGCTTTGTGCAGGATCTGGCCGACAGCGGCTGTTCTTTACTGCAGCTCGGTCTGGAAAGCGGCTCCCAGGCGGTTCTGGACCGCCTCGGCAAAGGGATCGACCTCAACACCGCGGCCCGGATTCTGGAAAATCTGCATGCTGCCGGCATCGCCACCTACGTTTACATCATGCTCGGTACTCCGGGCGAGACCGAGGCCGACGCCGTTTTGACCCGCGATTTTTTACAGCAGCACGCGCCCCATATCGATTATCTCAATCTGGCGATCATGAACCTCCCCCGCGCTTCGGAACTGCTCGACGCCCCCGCGCGCCACGGTATTGTTGGCGCCGAGCTTTGCGCCGCTGACTCCCCCTTGAGTCTGTACCGCCGCTTTCAACCGTCCGGCGCCTGGAATCGGGCCAGCGCCCGCCGCTTTCTTGACCGTGAACTCCTCGGCACACCGGCCATCCGCGCCATCGTCAAACGCACCCCGCCCCTGTTCACCTCCAGCCACGCCTTCTTCTTTCCGCCACCAACGCGGATCTAGAAAAGCGCTCACCACTTCAGGGTGCAGAGTTCACTGAGAGATGCTAAAGAAATCTTGTCTCACACAAAGACACGGAGACACAAAGAAGAGCACAAACCCCCTTGGTGGCTTTGTGTCTGGAGTGAGTGACAGCGAACGGGTGTGAAAGCACCTTTTCCAGACTTTTTCTCTGACCTGAAGAGGTCAAAGTTCAGGACATTTTGCGGGGGTTTTCGTAAAAAGCAGAAGACCTACTTGGGGAGGGTAAAAGAAAAGACGGCGCCGGCGCCGGGTGCCGCTTCGGCCGTGATCTCGCCACCATGCCGAAGAATCACGCGCTGCGCGGTGGAGAGGCCGATACCGAGACCAGGGAAATTTTGTCCGGAAGCCAGCCGTCCAAAGGGGCGGAACAGCTTGCCGGCTTCGTTCATGTCAAAACCGATACCGTTGTCGCGCAGACGATAAACCACATGGTTGCCATGATCAGCACAGTCAAAAGAAATCTGTGCCGGCTTCCGGTCCCGGGTATATTTCCAGGCATTACCGATCAGGTTCTCCAGAGCAACCTTGAGCAGTGGGCGATCACCCACCGCCATCATCCCGCTGGCAATATCAAATGCTACCGGCCGTTGGCCGTCAGCCGTCATCAACGACTCGGCCACGTCGCGGGCCAGGGCACTCAGATCAACCGGTTCCCGGGCCAACTCGCGATGCGACACCCGCGACAGGATCATGATCGACTGGATCAGGGCCTCCATCTCTTCGCCAGCCGTGGTGATCGCCTGCAGACAATACCGGCCATCTTCATCCAGGATGACCCCGTCGATGCTACCGAGAACCTCGGCCGCAGTGGCGATACGGGTCAGATGACCGCGCAGATCGTGGGCCAGGGACGAACCGAAGGCCTCCAACTCGGCGTTGGCTGCCGACAATTCAACCGTACGCTGTTCCAGGTCGGCCCGAATCTGACGAATCATTGCCTCGTTCTGTTTACGCACGGTAATGTCGCGTACCGCCTCGATGCCGGCGATGATATTGCCAGCCGCATCATACAAGGGTGTGGCGACAATCTCGACCTGAACCTCACCTCGCTGGCTGTGGGCATTGGAGGTCTCACGCCGATGCACCTGGCCGTCGGCAAAAGCTGCCAGCAGGTGGCAATTGGGACAGACGGCATCCAGCTTCTGGTAAGCCTGGTAACAATATTCTCCAGCACTGTCGCCCATCAGGGCACGGTGAGCACGGTTTTGATAGACCACCCGCAGGTCACGATCCTGAATGCTGATTGGGTCGCCAAATGCTTCCAGTACTGCGTCGCTCCGGGCCACCGCCTGATCCTTGGCCTCCAGAGCCGCGGCCAGTGTATCCTGCAGGCGGTTCTGCCGTTGTAACAGGTAAATGATGTAAATCAGGAAGGCAACTTGACTGGAGAACAGCAAAAAACGAATCAGCTGTTCGTCAATGTCGGGGGAGAACAGGACCTCCAGCAGACGGGTCTGGTCAAACCGTGCTTCGAGCAGGATATCGAGAAAACCGCTCAGGAGGATCAGCGCCAGGCCGAAGAGCAGCACATGCGTAATTCGTCTTCGTCCCTCCCGCCCTGTGCGCATCGACAACCTCCGGCTTTAATCTGGTATTTTCTGCCAAAAACCCCTCTTTATTAGAACCTAGCACCTTTCATGCCAGCATTGCAATCCGTCTGTTCTCGCCGCAAAACCAGCACGCACACTCCGCAGAGAGAGCAAAAGGCCGTTATATCCGCCATAAGACTTAAAACTGCAGGACGAAGCGCTTGCGCGCCGGCAGGTAGATGTGCTAAACAACCCACCTTTGCGACCAATAACGGAGTACGGCATGATCCACCTGACCAATCTGACCCGCCAGCACGGCAACCGCGTCCTGTTCCAGAACGCCAGTGTCCAGATTCTTCCCGGCAGCCGCAACGGCCTGGTCGGCGCCAACGGGGCCGGCAAGACCACCCTGTTTCGCCTGATCACCGGCGAAGAACACGCCGATGCCGGCGACATCAGCTGTAACAAGAAGACGGTCATCGGCTACTTTTCGCAGGATGTCGACGAGATGTCGGGTCGCTCGGCGCTGACCGAAGTTATGGCCGCATCAGCGCAGACGGTCAAGCTCGGCGCCGAGATTGCGGAGATGGAAACGGCGATGGCGACGCCGATGTCGGACGATGCCATGGCCGATCTGCTCGAGCGCTACGGCGACACCCTCGCCGATTACGAGCACCGCGGCGGCTACGACCTCGAAAGCCGTGCACAGGCGGTGCTGACCGGTCTTGGTATCGGCCCCGGTGACTACGACCGGCCGGTGGAGACCTTCAGCGGCGGCTGGAAGATGCGCATCGCCCTCGCCCGCATCCTCACCCTGAATCCCGACGTGCTGCTGCTTGATGAGCCGACCAACCATCTCGACGTCGAATCGATCGTCTGGCTGGAGAACTGGCTGGCCAATGACTTCAAAGGCGCCCTGCTGATGACCAGCCATGACCGCGACTTTATGAACCGTCTGGTCAGCCGCATCATCGAGGTCGGCAACGGCACCATCACCACCTACGGCGGCAACTACGACTTCTATCTGAAAGAGCGCGAGATCCGCCGTGAGCAGCTCCTCGCCAGTCACCGCCGCCAGCAGGAGATGCTGTCGAAGGAGGAGGAGTTCATCAGCCGCTTCGCCGCCCGGGCCAGTCACGCCGCCCAGGTGCAGTCACGGGTGAAGAAGCTGGAAAAGATTGACCGCATCGAGATTCCACCCGAGCAAAAAACGATTAAGTTCGAATTCGCCGAGCCACCGCGCTCCGGCGATGACGTCGTCAAGTTCGAGGGGTTGGCCAAAACCTGGAGCTTGCCAGAAGGGGGCGAGAAACCGGTCTTTTCCGGAATCGATGGTCTGATCCGGCGCGGTGAAAAGATCGCCGTCGTTGGCGTCAACGGCGCCGGGAAATCGACGTTCCTCAAAACCCTCATCGGCGAAACCGCACCGACCGCCGGTAGCGTCAATCTCGGCGCCAGTGTCTTCCCCGGCTACTTCAGCCAGCACTCCATGGATCTGCTCAACCCGAAACGGACCGTATTCCAGACCGTGCAGGACGCCATGCCGACCGCCTCCATCGGCGTCATCCGCAACCTCTGCGCCGCCTTTCTGTTCCGCGGTGACGACGTCGACAAACGGATCGACAAGCTCTCCGGTGGTGAAAAGAGCCGGGTGGTGCTCGCCTTGCTTCTCGCCAAGCCGTTAAATCTGCTGGTGCTCGACGAACCGACCAACCATCTCGACATCGAATCAAGAGCGGTGCTGCTCGAAGCGTTGCAGGCCTTTACCGGCACCGTCGTCCTGGTCAGCCACGACCGCCATTTTCTGCGCTCACTGGTGAATCGGGTGTTTGAGATCGATCATGGCGAGATGCGCACTTTTGAGGGGGACTACAACTACTACCTGCAAAAGAGCGCGCAGCTGCGCGAGGGATAGAACGCCCCATTCACTTACACACTCAATCCAGCGTTTGCCGAAAGCGCTTGCAGCCGTTGGCCAGCATGCACCGTTCAATTCGCTGGACTTCCGCTCACCACCTCCATTACGATACCGTCCGGGTCAGTACCATTAACAACGTCCGTCTTGAAAACACCCATATGCCAGACCAGGGTTTTTTACGACATCAATATCGACGGGCATTCAGTGCCTGGTCACTCCTGTTTCTTGCCCTCCCGCTGCTTCTAAGTGCTACCACACTCCCCGCCACGGCAGATCACAGCAACCGCCAGCTCTGCTTCTGCACCCCGGCAATCGACGTCGGTTGTCTGGCCATCAGCGAACAGAAAACCTCTGCAGCAGCCGCAGCTCCGACAGCGTTTTCCGCCCCCCCTTTAACCGAACCTGCACTTTCCCTGCACGACCATCTGACCCAGACCCCCTTCCCCAATGATCCGGTTTTTGCTCTTTGCACCGTTTTATGGCAATCGCCGGCACTCCCCCGTCCGCCTCCAATCGCCTGACCAGCACGACCCTCGGTCACCATCCCGGCACAGACGCAATCCTGGGGGTGTCCGCAACCGTAATCCTGGCAGACAACACGTTTCACCATTTGTGGAGTGCTGGTTGATGAATAAACAGACGCTGCCCTTGATGGCGCATCTTGAGTCCCTGCGTAAAAGCCTGATCATTGCCGGGGTGGCCTGGCTGATTGCCTTTATCCCCCTGTACAGCAAGGCGGAACTGCTTTTTGCCTGGATAGCGGCGCCGATGCAAAAGACTCTGCCGAAAGGCAGTTCGCTGGTCTTTCTGACCGCGACCGAGCCCTTCTTCACCTACCTGAAGCTCGCCGGTGCCGCCGCACTGATGGTCGCCATGCCGGTCATTCTCTGGCGCCTGTGGCTGTTTATCGCTTCGGCCCTGCAGATTGAAAGGAGACTGCTCGGCGGGCTGTTTATTATCGGCAGCTGCTGCTCATTTGCCACCGGCGCCTATCTCGGTTTTACCTATGTTCTGCCGCTGATTTTCTCTGTACTGGTGCATTTCGGCACCGATGTCGACGGCATGGCGGCCATGCTCTCCATGGGCGACTACCTGTCGCTGGCCATGACCATGCTGCTCGCTTTCGGTCTGGTGTTTGAACTCCCCGTATTGATGATCATTCTCACCCGACTGGGGGTGACCAACCGTGTATGGTTCGCTTCCAAACGCAAATATATGCTGATTGTCGCCTTCATCTTTGGCGGAGTGGTCACACCGGGGCCGGATATCATCTCCCAATGTTCGGTGGCGATCCCCTTCGTCATCCTCTACGAGATCGGTATCCTCGGCGCCTGGTTTGCCCAGAATCCTGCGGCGGCAACGGCAACGGCCACCAGTCAAGAATAAGGAAATGCTTGCTGTTGCAACCATCCTATACAACAAAAAACGGTGTCGGAGCGAGGGCTTATAAATGGCCCTTGTCAGCGAAATTGTTCCGTGCTAGCGTTTTCAGCATGAAAAAAGAAGGGGCATTCCACTCCTGGCATAAAACCCTGTCGCAGCTTGTGCTGCTCGCGTTTGCGGTGGTCACTTTCGGCGGTCTGTTCGCGACCGATTCCTCCACCCCCCAACTGCGAGTCAAGGTCTGTTCTCAGGTCAAGGTCGGCACCGAAACCCCTTCGGCCGGACCGGCGAATCCCGATCAACTGTTCCACGTCGGCGCTGTCCTCTTTGCCCAGGTCCTCACCGTCCTGCGGACCTCCTTCATCAGCCAGACTCCCCAAAGTGTTGTTGCCCGACTGCTTCCTGCCACCCCTTGTCGCGCCCCGCCTGGTTACGTTCTTTCCTGAAACACACTCTGCTCAGATCCTGAATGTTCCGTTTATCGGCGTGCGAGAATCACGCGCCGGAAAACACCCTTTACCCTTTACATGAACTCGCCCCTGCGTTTGACGCCGGAGCGAGCGGAAAGGTTCTTACGTGTCCAGTCAACTTAAATGGCGGGTGGGGCTCACCCTCTTTTTCCTGACCTTGTCACTCCTCTACCTGGCTCCGACTCTGACCACAAACTTGCCGAGCTGGTGGAAAAGCCCTCTGCCGCAGGAAAAAGTCCACCTCGGACTCGACCTGCAGGGGGGGTTGCAACTGGTTCTGGCGGTACAAACCGACAAGGCGATAGATGGCTACCTTGATCGGCTGACCACCGATCTCGAAGAACGCCTCGCCGCTGCCCATACCCCGTTTCGGACGATCAGCCGTAGCGGTGACAACGGTCTACTGCTGCCACTATACGACCAGGCAGCCGCCAATTCAGCCATCGATCTGCTGAAAAAATTTCACCCGGAGCTGGAGGTGAACCAAGCCCCGGAACAGGCCGGGGTCTTCCCCCTCGACATCCGCCTGCCGGCCAAAGCCATCCAGGAGCTGAAAGACCGCACCGTCCTGCAGGCGCTGGAGACCATCCGCAACCGCATCGACCAGTTCGGGGTGGCCGAGCCGGTGGTCGTGCGGCAAGGGACCGATCACATCATGGTCCAGTTACCCGGCATCAAGGATCCACAGCGGGCGATCAAGCTCATCGGCGAAACCGCCCGCCTCGAATTCAAACTGCTCGCCGACGGCATCGACCCGACGACGGCCGACGGCAAGCTGCCGCGCGACGTGGAGATCCTGATGGAGAAGCGCTTCGATCCCCTCGGCGTCGAGGTCGGGAGGATTCCGCTGGCGGTGCAGAAACGGGCGATCCTCACCGGCGATCTACTCAAAGACGCCCGGGTGCGTATGTCCTCGCAAAACAACAGCCCCACCGTCAGCATCGAGTTCAACAGCGTCGGAGCGCGCATTTTCGAACAGGTGACCGCCGCCAATGTCGGCAAACGCTTTGCCATCGTCCTTGATAACACGGTCTATTCGGCGCCGGTCATCCAGGAGCGCATCGCCGGCGGCAGCGCCCAGATCAGCGGCTCTTTCAGTGTCAAAGAGGCGGCCGACCTGGCGATCGTTCTGCGCGCCGGCTCGCTGCCGGCCCCGGTTGAAGTCATTCAGAATGTCACCGTCGGCCCGTCCCTCGGCATGGATTCGATCCAGAAAGGGCTGCTGACCGGCGCCATCGGCGTCCTGCTGGTGGCGGCTTTCATGGCCATCTACTACCGGTTCGCCGGCCTGGTCGCCAATGCCGGGCTGGTGCTGAATATCGTCCTGCTCATGGGGATCCTCGCCGCCCTCGGCGCCACCCTGACCCTGCCGGGGATTGCCGCCATCGTCCTTTTGGTCGGCATGTCAGTCGATGCCAACGTACTGGTCTTTGAACGGATCAAGGAGGAGCTGCGCATTGGCCGAACGCCGTTCTCGAGTCTCGATGCCGGCTATGACAAGGCATTTCTCACCATCATGGATTCCCATGTCACCACCCTGATCACCGCCGCCGTGCTGTTCCAGTTCGGCACCGGCCCGGTCAAGGGGTTTGCCGTCTCCTTGAGCCTGGGCATCCTCATCAACCTGTTCACCTCGCTGGTGGTGACCCGGATCATCTTCAATCTGGTCAACAGCAAATTTGGCTTGAAAGCAAGTAGTTTCGGCGGGACCGGCCTGCGCTGTTTCCAGAATTTACACTTTAATTTCATCGGCAAACGGTTCATTGCCTTTACCCTGTCGGCGCTCATCGTCCTCACCGGGATGTTCGGCATGCTGCAGATCTCCCGCGGCGCCGCCAACCTCGGCACCGACTTCACCGGCGGCACAGTCGTTCAGTTCAAATTCGAGCAGCCGCCGTCGCTCGACGCCGCCCGCGACATTCTTGCCCGGCACGGCTTCAAGGAGGCCACCCTGCAGGCGATTCCGGCCGGGAATCAGCTGCTGGTCAAAGTCGGCAAAAGCGCCGGAGGGGAAGGGAGCGTGGCCGATGCGATCAACAGTGCCCTGCACCAGGAGATGCCCGACCAGGCCTTCAGCGTCGAATCATCGAGCGAGATCGGCCCTGCCATTGGCCACCAGCTCAAGCGAGACACTCTGGTCGCCGTGGGGATTTCACTGTTCAGTATCCTCTGTTATGTTGGCTGGCGCTTCGACCGCAAATTTGCTGTCGGCGCCCTGGTCGCCACCCTGCACGACGTGCTGGCGATGTTCGCGGTCTTTTTTGTCCTGGGCAAGGAGATCAACCTGTTGTTTATCACTGCCGTGTTGACCATCGCCGGCTACTCGCTGACCGACACCGTCGTGGTCTTCGACCGCACCCGGGAGAATTTGATCCACAGCGGATCGGAACCGGTGGAGAGCGTCTTTAACCGCAGCCTGAATGAGGTGCTGTCACGAACCATCGTCACCTCACTCACCACCTTTTTCGCCGCGTTTGCCCTCTACCTTTTCGGCGGCGAGGTCATCCACGACTTCGCCTTTGCCCTGGTCGTCGGCGTCGTCATCGCCACCTACTCCTCCATCTTCGTTGCCAGCCCGGTGGTGGTCGAATGGTCGCGGCGGGAAACAAGAAAGACGCCGGATGCGCTGGATCTGCTCGCAGCGCCTGCCGCCGAAACAGCAGGCCTACCTGATCCAGGCGCCCATTTACCCAGATCAAGAAAGAGAACCTGACGTCAAGCAAAACGCCCCGGCTTCCTGATACAGAAGCCGGGGCGTTGATCCAGCGTGACTGTCACGCTGCTATGGGTGACAACATCGGTGCGGTTCGTTAACGATGACCGGCTCTGCTGCCGCCACTACCGCCCATCATTCCCTGGCCACGTCCGGAACCCGACCCCATCTGCTCCTGCCGACGCTCATGGCGCTGCTCACGCAAACGACTCATCTCCTGCTGCTGTTCCTGTGTCAACTGCGCATTGACCTGCTGCCGGGTCTGCTGCTGTGCCAGCCGCAGATCGACCTGTTTGTCGGCCTGCTCATGTGCCAGCCGGCGGACTTCGGCCGGGTCAACGTTGTCGGAGCGCATGGCGGTCCGCATCGACTCGCGGCCTTTCTGCACCTCTTCGCGCATGGGCTGCAGGCTGGTGCGGGCGCTTTCGTGAATATTGCGGATCGCCGCTTGCTGCTCGGCACTGAGATCAAGTTTCGCCAGCGGCCCATCGCCGTTGGAACCTCGACCTGGCCCGGATTGCACAACATCGGTGGTCGACGCGGTCGGTTCATCGCCGGCCCAGGCCGGGACCAGGGCAAACGTGAAACAGGCAACCAGAAGACCGGGAAACAGTACTTTTTTCAGCATGATGAATCCTCCTTGGGGTCGGTGGCAGCAAACGCTGCAATTATGTTCTTACCCCTTTGACGCATAACTGACGATCAGGTTGACATGGACTCCTCAGTTGCCGTCATCCGCAGCAGTGATAGAATGAGAACCGGACAGGAGGTGAGGACTGATGCTGATTCTGGTGATGTATCCAGATGGGGCCACGGAGGTGGTGCGGCCACCGGTGCTGCAACACCTGATCACCACACAAAGCATCATCAAATTCCGTCGCGAAAGCGGCTGGGCGGTGGTCGGTGTTGATCCGTTGCGGGGGCCACGTCGTGAACCCTATCGGGGCGAAGACCGCCGCGGACGGATTATGATCCACTAGCGGCTGCAGTCTTCAGGCAAAAGATAAGACAGGCGGGCCGTTGCGCTGGCTCTGTTGTGTTGGTTTGTGCCGGGCAATGTCCGCCGGCTACAACTTCTCCTGCACACTGCGAATCTTGTCCGCCATCGTCTGCGCACGATCGGTCCGCGTCCCGACCTTGATCGTGGTCGTCACCCGCGGCGCGCCCATGGCGTGCACCGTTTCATGGCAACGCTTCACCGCCGCAAACACTTCGTCCCACTCTCCTTCAACATTGGTGCCGTAGGCGTGCAGGGCGGTCTTCAGCCCCGCTTCACTCAGCAGCTTTTCGCAGGCGGCGATGTAAGATGAGAGAGAGACGCCAACGCCGAGTGGGACAATACAAAGATCGATCATGACGTTCATGGTGAACTCTCCTGCTTAAAGGTTCTCCTGATTGATCAGGTTGACGATGACTTTGACGATAGTCTCTTTCTCCTCTGGACGGCTCTCGGCAATCAGCAGCGTCAGCGCCACCAGGGCGTTGTCAGCCAAGCGCTTGGAACCATCTGGTCGATAGAGGATACCATTGCGGGCGAGGAAATGGATGAACAGCGCGGCGGCGATACGCTTGTTGCCATCACTGAAGGCGTGGTTCTTGACCACGAAGTAAAGCAGATTCGACCCCTTCTCTTCAATACTCGGGTAAAGCTCCTTGCCATCGAAGGTCTGGTAGATGGTGCCGAGGGCACTCTTGAACCCTTGATCTTTCTCAATACCAAACAGCCCGTTGAACTCCCCCTTCATCGCCTTCACCAGGCCGATGGCTTCGTCGTAGTCGATGACGTGCAGCGCCGGGCGCGTCGTCCCCGCGATGACGAGGGTACCGTGATCGTAGCGGTCGAGCAGCGCCAGGGCATAAGCATAATCGGTGATGACCCGCAACACCTCGCGGCCAGTGTCGGTGACCAGCTCCTGACTGGTCAGGGTGCGGGTGAGCAGTTCGACGGTGCGGTGCATCTCACGCAGCTTGGCGGTCTCCTCACGCAGGCGCTGCTCGTTGACCGTGTAGCCTTGAACCAGATGCTCGCGCAGCACCCGGGTGGCCCAATGGCGAAACTGGGTGCCGCTTTTAGATTTAACCCGGTAACCGACTGAAATAATGACATCAAGGTTGTATAGAGCGACCGGTCGGTCGGAAAAAGCAATGTGCATATTTTGCACGTTGCTTTTTTTATCTAATTCTCCCTCGCGAAAAACATTGCCGAGATGCTTTGTTATAACCGACCGCTCCCGGCCAAATAGTTCCGACATCTGATCCTGCGACAACCAAACAGTGTCGTGATCGAGCCGCACATCCAATCGGGTCAGTCCATTTTCCGCCTGAAACAGAACAACCTCGCCACTCTCCTGTTTTTCCAGCTTCATCTGGCCCCTCCTTTACCGGTCATTTATCAAGACAACACACGATCCATAAACCGATATACTGAGGACATTATGCTTCGGCTATGCACCCGAGTCAATCCACACAAAAAAAGCCCCCACCTATCGGCAGGGGCTTTGCTTGTTCACAATTTGAATGTGCCTCTTAGAGTGTCTTGTACGCCTTCTTCGCCGCCGCAATGGTCTGATCAAGATCATCGGTGCTATGGGCGATGCTCATGAAGCCGGCTTCGTACTGGCTCGGCGCCAGATTGACCCCCGACTCGAGCATGCTGCGGAAGAACTTGCCGAAGATCGCCTGGGTGCCGGGCTCGACATCGGCAAAGTTGAACACTTCCTGGCCCTGAAAGTAGGTACAGAACATACCGCCAACGCGCTGCAGGGAGGTCGGCACGCCGGCCGCCTTCGCCTCTTCAGCGAGCCCTTTGCACAGATAAGTGCTCTTCTCTTCGATGCGATCGTAGAAGCCTTTTTCCTTAAGCAGGGTGAGGGTAGCGATACCGGCGCTCATGGCCAGCGGGTTGCCGGAGAGGGTACCGGCCTGGTAGACGCCGCCGACCGGGGAGAGCTTCTCCATGATTTCGCGCTTGCCACCAAAGGCGCCAACCGGCAGGCCGCCGCCGATGATCTTGCCGAGACAGACCAGATCGCCACGGACGCCGAAACGCTCCTGGGCGCCGCCGAAAGCGACGCGGAAGCCGGTCATGACCTCGTCAATGATCAGCAGGATGCCTTCGGCATCACACAGGGTACGCAGTCCCTGAAGGAAGCCGGGGCGCGGCGCAACGCAGCCCATGTTGCCGGCGATCGGCTCAAGGATGATGCAGGCGATCTCGCCTTTGTTGGCGGCGACCAGCGCCTTGGTCTCTTCGAGATCGTTGTAGGTGGCGGTCAGGGTGTACTTGGCAAAATCGGCCGGGACACCGGGCGAAGTCGGCACGCCGAAGGTGGCGGCGCCGGAGCCGGCTTTGACCAGCAGCGAGTCGGCATGGCCATGGTAGCAGCCGTCGTATTTGAGGATCTTGTCACGCCCGGTATAGCCGCGTGCCAGACGGATGGCGCTCATGGTCGCCTCGGTGCCCGACGACACCATGCGCACCATCTCGATATTCGGGTAGGCTTCGCGCACCATGTCGGCCAGGATGATTTCACGCTCGGTCGGCGCGCCGTAAGAAGCGCCGTCTTTAGCTGCCTGCTGGATCGCCTCCACCACCTTCGGGTGGCAGTGGCCGAGGATCATCGGCCCCCAGGAACCGACGTAATCGATATAGGAATTGCCATCGGCATCGACGATCTTCGAGCCGGATGCACTTTTGATGAAGATCGGGTCGCAACCGACCGATTTGAACGCCCGCACCGGGCTGTTGACGCCGCCGGGAATAATCTGTTTCGCCTTGGCGAACAGCTCGGAAGACTTTTGATGATTCATCTGCGCCACTCCTTGAAATGGATAAGGGAAAAGTCCCGCTTGCTTAACATAACGGCCCGGTTTCTGTCAAGAAACGCCCGCGTTCACTACCGGGGCAAGCGGACGCGGCGCAGCGCAAGTTGGCTTGGACTTTTACGGCAACACGTGCTAAAAGTGGTCATACCAAAACACCAGATGGAGCAAAGGCATGACCACCATGTTCAAACCGATCCGACCGAAAAAAATCTCCGAAGAGATTGTGGAGCAAATCAAGCTGCTGATCAGCCAGGGCGAGCTGAAACCGGGCGAGCGCATCCCCTCCGAACGCGATCTCGCCACCATGCTCAGCGTCAGCCGGCCGTCGGTGCGCGAAGCACTCATGGTCCTGGAAGCGATGGGCTTCGTCGATTCCCGCCAGGGGGGCGGCACCTTCGTCCGTTCCCTCGCTGAATTTTCCATGGCCGATCCGCTCTCGGTTCTGGTCGGCGAAAAAGACCCGCGCATGCTCCACGCCCTGGCCGAAGTGCGCATGGGACTGGAGACCTGGTCGGCGTTCCTCGCCGCCAAGCGCGCCAAGCCGGAAGAGATCGCCCGTCTACGCGAACTTTATAACATCATGCAAAAACAGGCCAAAAGCGGCGGCTGGGATGCCGACGTTGATGCCCAGTTTCACTACACCATCACCGCCGCTGCCCAGAACACTTTGCAGCTGCATGTGCTCAATACCATCCACTCCCTGTTCCATACCACCATCCAGGTCGCCCTGACCGAGTTCTACCGCAAGGAGGGGTATCTCGATCTGCTCCTCACCCAGCATCGCGAGATCATGGAGGCGATTGCCGATCATGACCCCGAACGCGCCCGGGCCAATATGATGGTCCACCTCGCCATGGTTGAAGAGAAACTCGCCGAACTTCTGGCAAAAAAACCGGCTTGATCCACCCGTTGTTTGGAGACCATTCGTCATGAGCGATGACCATGCCCCCTCCCTCTGGATCTGTCATGTCTGCAACGCCAAGGCGGCGGGGGAGAGTACCGCCTGCGGTGTCTGCTACAAAACCACCTGCCTCCAGCATCTGCGGCATCAGACGGTTTACAACCAACTCAGCGGGCTATATGAGCTGATGCCGATCTGTATGGAATGTGTGTTGCGCAAGTCGCTGCCGTAGCGGCAGGCAGGCGTAGACATGAACTATAAATCAAGCGGCCGGTGACTTTATCGTCACCGGCCGCGATATTTGAACTTTAAGAAATTACTCAATTTCCTGTCAAGAGATAAAGAGTGCTGATTCAACATCGGCGGGACTCGCCCCGCCAGACGACTCACTTTTTGTCCAAACGGCCACAAAAAGTAAGCAAAAAGGGCCTCTCACCTAGCGGTGGGCATTTCGGATGCGAGCTGTATCGGTTTTTAGTCAGCGACACTGGTTATTGCCCGGTCAGAGACCTCCGGACGATGAAAACCCAGTGATGTCCCTTCTAGTATCTGCCGTAACGGTAAACAGGCGCCACCATGGCGCATAATAAAGCGGCCGCTCCGATTCGCTTTGTCAAGATTCATGGATCCTGCGATCAACAATCACCCAATCCAAGGCTGATTAAAAGGCCACAGATGCTAGGCGCACGCAGCGACGCAAGCAAGGGCAACAACACAGATGGGGTCTTTTCATCAGCCTTCTGGAGTCGCTTCTCCCAGCAACTCCATCAGATGCATCACTTCCTGTTGCATCCCCGCCTCGCGCACCCCCCAGGCCAGCTGCAGCTGACAACCGGGGTTGGCGGTGACCAGCAGATCGGCGCCAGTCTGTTTGACGTTGTTCAGTTTGCGATCGAGCACCTGCTGACTCTCCTGCGAAAACTTCAGCCCCCAGGTCGCGGCACTGCCGCAACACCAGCTGGCTTCGTTCATCTCGCGCAGTTCAATGCCGGGAATCTGTTTGAGCAGGGCGCGTGGCTGCCGTGAAATCCCTTGCGCGTGGCAAAGGTGGCAGGGCTCATGATAAGTGACACTTTTGTGCACCGGCTGCAGATCATCGGTGCGCAGTCCGACCTCGGCGAGGAACTCGCTGATGTCGCGAATCTTGGCCCGAAACGCCACCAGCTTGTCGTGCGCAGCTTCCGACTCCAACAGCTCTTCATACTCTTTGAGCGCCGCACCGCAACCGGCACAGTCGGTGACAATGAAATCGACCTCGGCCTGCATGAACAGGTCGAGATTGAACAGGGCCAGCTCGCGTGCGGTCTGCCGGTCACCTTCGGAGAGGTGCGGCGCGCCGCAGCACTTGGTGGTCGGCGGTGTCACCACTTCGAACCCCTGGGCGGCAAGCACCCGCACCGTCTGCCGGGAGACGTTGGGGTACATCAGGGTCATAACACAGCCGAGAAAGAAGCCGACCCGACCGCGTTTTTCGCCGCGGGCCGGGGTGATCTCCGGCAGCTGCGGGCGCAGCGGGGCGTCGAGGGCGGGGAGCATCCCTTCCGCTTTCTCCATCCAGTTTGGGCCGAGCTTGAGCACTTTCGAGTGCCGGACCAGCCACTGGATACCGAGGCGCTGGTAAAGCCGGGCTGGCAGCATCGACATCTCCAGCCGGTCGGGATCGGGGAGCATCCGCTGCAGGATGAAGGAACGGAAGCTGTTGGCGATATGCCCCGGTGGCGACTGCTGCTGCGCCTGGCTGCGGCAGACTTCCATCACCTCGCCGGCTTTGACCCCGGACGGGCAGGCGGTGGTGCAGGCACGACAGTCGAGGCAAAAAAAAGCTTCCTCTTTGACCGCCGCGCTGAATTCAAGTTTCTCCTCCGCCACCGCCCGGGCCAGAGCGACACGACCGCGCGGCGACGAGCGCTCACGGCCGGTCAGGGCAAAGGTCGGGCAGGTCGGCAGACAGAAACCGCAGCGCATGCACTGCAGCACCGATTCGTAGGTCGGCGCGTCCTGCGCGGTGAAATTGCCAAGCTTTTCGGACGAAGGCATGAGTTTACTCCCGGTCATCGGCAAAAATTTTACCGGGGTTGAGAATCCCCTTGGGGTCGAAGGCGTGCTTGATCCGCTGCATCACCTTGACGCCACCGGCACCGATCTGCCGGGCGAGATACTCTTTTTTGGCAATGCCGATGCCGTGCTCGCCGGAGACGGTGCCACCCCAGGCCAGCACCTGATCGTAGAGCTCGTCATAAAAGGCGTGGGCGCGGTGCATCTCCTCATGGTTGCGCTCATCGCACAGAACGGTCGGATGCAAATTACCATCGCCGGCATGGCCGAAAGTGCCGACGTTCAGCTTGTATTTTGCTGTCAGGCGCTCGATCTCGGCAAAGGTTTCAGCGAGCAGCGACCGCGGCACGGTGGCATCCTCAAGCAGGGTCGTCGGCGACACCCGGGCCAGGGCGGACAGAGCGGTGCGGCGGGCGGCGGCAAGCCCGGCGGCCTGCTCGGCATCTTTGGCGATATGAATCTCCGCCGCCTTGACCTGGCGCAGGATGACTTCCACCGCTGCCGCCTCTTCGGCCACCTGGGCCGGGTGGCCGTCGACCTCAATCAGCAGCAGGGCCGCCATCTGCCGTGGCAGACCGATCTTGACGTAATCCTCGACACAGTTGATGGTCGCCTTGTCCATGATCTCCATGGTCGACGGGATGATTTTGGCGGCGATGATCTTCGACACCGCCTCACCGGCGGTGCGGATATCGGAAAAATAGGCGAGTAAGGTGCGCTTGTCTTTGGGCGGCGGGATCAGCTTGACCGTCACCTCGGTAATGATGCCCAGCGTCCCCTCACTACCGACCAGCAGATCCTTGAAAGCGTAGCCGGCAACATCCTTGACGCTCTTGCCGCCGGTCTGGATCAGACTGCCGTCTGGGAGCACACACTGCAGCGCCATAACGTAATCGCGGGTAACGCCGTACTTCAGCCCGCGCAGTCCGCCGGCATCCTCCATAACGTTGCCGCCGAGGGTGGAGATCTTCTGCGAACCGGGATCAGGCGGATAGAACAGCCCTTTTGCCGCCGTCGCATTGAACAGATCGAGAGTCACCACTCCGGCTTCAACCGTTGCGGTCAAATTCTCTTCATCGATCTCCAGGATCTTGTTCATCCGGTTCAGGCACAGCACCATGCCACCTTTGGCCGGCACGCTGCCGCCGGAGAGCCCGGTGCCGCTGCCGCGCGGAGTGATCGGCAGCCCTTCACGCTGGGCAATCTCCAGCGCCGCCAACACCCCTTCGGTCGACGTCGGATAGACGTCGACCTCCGGCAGAAGATGAATGCCGGGGGTGGAATCGTAGCCGAGAACCAGCAGATCCTCCTTTTCGGAGACGACGTTGCCAGGGCCGAGCTTGTTTTTCAGCTGCTCAATGATTGTTGTCGAAAGCATATGTCACCTGTCAGTCAGTAAGACTCAGAACCCCGCTTCCCGATAGCCTTCCGGGATGCGCACCACCATCACCGGCTGGCTGGCGCTGTGCAGGACCTTGTGCGTGGTGGAGCCGAGCATGGCGTCGCCGAGAACCGAATGACGGTGCGAACCCATGATGATCAGATCGGCACCGGTCGCGACCGCCTCCTGCAGGATCACCTGGGCCGGATAGCCTTCGACAATCCGGATCTCTTTGACCAGATTCTTCAGTTGCGGGTCGGTGCCGCACTCCATGGCACACAGCCGCTCAATACGCTCGCGCAACCGGGCCTTGACCGACTGCCGCGCCTGCTGATGCAGCTGCTCGGCCTGCTCATGCGAGATGTAGTGTTCGACCAGACTCTGGCCGAAGGTCGACAGCGGTTCCATGCCATGCACGGCAACAATTTTCGCCCCGTACAAGCTGGCCTGGCTCAGTGCATAGCGAAAGACATAAGGAGCAGCTGGACCGATACCGGTGGCATACAGGATCGTGGAAATTTTCGGCAACATAATCTGTCCTCCACTTTTAATTGCGTCATCAGCTCATCACTTTTGAACCGGTCAATTGCCGCCAAAAAAGACCGATGGCAACCAGGTAATAATAGCAGGAAAAAAGACCATGACTGCCAGCCCGACCAACTGGATGAGAACAAAGGGGACGATTCCTCGATAAATGTCGGACATACTGTACTCGGGCGGCGCCACCCCTTTGAAGTAGAACAGGGAGTAACCGAAAGGCGGCGTCAGGAACGAGGTCTGCAGATTGATGCAGACCAGCATGGCAAACCAGAGCGGATTGAAGTCGAGGTCCATGGCGATCGGGGTGAAAATCGGCACCACCACCAGCAGGATCGCGGCCCAGTCAATGAACATACCGAGGAAAAAAACGACCAGCATCATGATCGCCAGCACGACATAGGGGCTGACCTCCATGCCGAGCAGCGTATCGGCAACCACGTCGCCGCCGCCCATGCTCAGAAAGACGACACTGAACAGCTTGCCACCGATAAACAGGGCCATGATCATGGCGGTGGTCCGTGCGGTGGAGATGGATGCCTTGGAGATAACGTCCCAGGTAAAAGCCCGGTTGAACATCGCCAGCACCAAGGCCCCCAGGCAGCCGAGGGCAGCCGCTTCGGTCGGTGTCGCCACCCCGGCCAGGATCGTCCCCATGACAGTCAAAATCAGACTGAACGGCGGGACGAAACTCTTCATGGTCATGGTGAACTTCTGCGCGAAGGTGTGGGTGCGTTCCGCCAACGGAATCGGCGGCCCGAGCTTCGGATTAATCCCGCAGCGAATCGCCACATAGGCCAGATACAGAGCCGATAACAGCAGTCCCGGCAGGATCGCCGCGGCAAACAGGTTGCCGACGGAGGTCTCCTTCATGCCGGTCAGGCCGCCATAGACCACCAGCATGATGCTGGGCGGAATCAGGATGCCGAGGGTACCGGAGGAACAGATGATCCCCGCCGAAAGTCCACGATCATAACCACGGCGCAACAGGGACGGCCCGGCCATCAGGCCCATGGCGACAACTGAGGCGCCGACAATGCCGGTGGTCGCGGCAAAGACGGTCGAAACGACGATGACCGCCATCCCGAGCCCGCCACGCAAACCACCCAGCACGATATACAATGCATCGAACAGACCCTCGGAGACCTTGGAGCGATCGAGAATTTGCGCCATGAAGATAAACAGGGGGACGGCAACCAGGGTGTAGTTCAGGAAAATACCCCAGGCATTATTGGCAAACAGGTCGAGCAGGGCCGGGATATTGAAGCCGTTGTCGACCAGGCCATACAGGGTTGCCACTGCAGCCAGAGTAACGGCCAGGGGATGACCCATCGCAATGGCCACCATGAGCGTGACGAACATCAGAATCGTGAGAACCTCGGGACTCATATGACTTTTCTCCAGAAAAACGAGCGATTAGGCCGTATGGCGCAGGGTGCGGAAGTCTTCCAGTAACTTTGCCACCCCCTGCAGAAAAAAGAGAACGAACCCCACTGCCATCAGGGTCTTGTACGGGTAGATCGCCGGTGCCCAGGACGAGGAGGCAAGCTCCCATTGGCCCCAGGAGGTGATGGCATACTTGATCGACCAGATGGTCAGCAGACCGATGGTTGGAATGAAGACAACCAGATTGGTCGCGATGCGTAAAAGCGTCCGGGTCCTGGTCGCCAGCTTGGCCTCGAACACGTCGATAGAGACATGACCGTCATGTTTATGGGCATAGGCCAGGGCCAACATATAGTGGACCCCGTAGATAAAGGTCGTCAGCTCGAAGCCCCAGGAGGTGGGGGCATCGAAGACGTAACGCATGAACACCTCGTAGACCACCACGCCAACCATCGGCAGGATCAGATAGGAGCCGTAGACTCCGATCTTTTCATTCAGGGCATTGATCGCTTGGGAAATTTTCTGCATGGCTCGCCTCTTGTCTAGAAACCGTTCGGTCCGGCAACAGCAGGGAGCGGGAGTCGGGAAACCCGACTCCCGCCGCCGGTACTATCCCTTACTGCAGGCGCTTGCCCTTGATGAAGTCATCGATCGGCCACGGGGTCAGGCCGCTGCGGATTTCACGCCACTGGGCGAAATCCTCTTTGAACTTCTCCTGCGAATCGAGGGTTTTCTTCACGTCGGGGTATTTGCCTTTGAGCTCGGTCAAATACTCATTGGTCCTCTTGGCAAAAGAGGTGATGGCGTCGTCGTCCATGCGGACGAACTCCACCTTCTGCTTGAACAGCTTGATCGCTTCAATATTCAGGTTCTCCTGCCAGGCAGTCGACCAGAGCTGGGTCTCCTTAGCCGCGATATCGACGATCCATTTCAGGTCGGCGGGGAGCTTGTTGTAGGCATCCTTGTTAAAGAACAGGGCGCACTGCACCGAAGGCTGATGGACGCCGGGCTGGATGACGTACTTGGTGATCTCGTCAAAACCCATCGGATAGTTGATCGCCGGGGAGCTGAATTCTGCGGCATCGATGACACCACGCTCCAGGGCGAGGTAGACCTCACCGCCGGGCAGCGGGGTGACGGCAGCGCCAAGGCTGTTCATGATATCCATGTACCAACCCGGGGTACGGACGCGCATCCCCTTGAAGTCGGCCATTTTTGTCGCTTTTTTGTTGGAGAAAAAGCCCATCTCCTGGCCGCCGTTGCCACCCGGCAAGGCATAAAGATTGTAGCGCCCGTAGAGCTCCTGCATCTGCTCCAGACCACCGCGCTCATAGAGCCAGATGTTGTAGCCTTCGGTGTCGAGTCCGAAGGGGACCGAAGCGAAGGAAACAAAGTTTTCGTTCTTCCCTTTCCAGTAGCCCGGCCAGTCGTGGCCGACTTCGGCAGAGCCCTTGCTGACGGCGTCGAAGCTCTCCATCGCCCCGACCAACTCACCGGCGGAAAACAGCTTGATCTCAAGGCGGCCACCGGAAGCCAGAGCCACCGAGTCGGCAAAATGCTGCGCCATATCATAGAAGAGCAGACCCTTGCTCCATGGCATGACCATCTTCCACTTGAACTCTTCCTTGCTCGGCTTGATGGTCCGCAGCTCTTTCTTGACTTCGTCATGGCGCTTGTCGGCACCGAATTTGTCGCGCTTCGCCGCAAATGCATTCGGCGCCACCGTCAGGGCGAGGGCCAGCAGCAGACCCACCAGGACACGAAACTTCTTCATTGTTTGTTCCTCCTCTTCTTCAGGGTTGTTGAGGCATGACAGGCAGCACCTGCCTTAACCGGCATCGTCATTGGTTGGACCTATCGACCCGTTGCCGGCGTGTAATGAATAATTGGTAAGGCCACTTTACGTACTTACCATAAATTAGCCAGACCAGCGCGTCAAGGAAAAATAGAACGCCGTCTTGTTTTTTTAAAATGCCCTACCACCATCGTTTGCGCACCAACGACGACCAGCCAGACAGACGGGCGTTGTTCTAGGTAGCGGTCCAGCCGCAATCCATGGTGAGCATGGAGCCAGTAAAGCAGGCCGCCTTATCGGCGCACAGATAAAGGACCAGATCCCCGATCTCAGACGGCTCGATCAACCGCTTGACCGCCGCATTTTTCAACATGATGGTCTCAATGACCTGCTCCGGCGACAGATTATGAACCTTGGCCTGATCGGCAATCTGGCCATCGACCAGCGGCGTGCGCACATAAGCCGGGCAGATGGAATTGACCGTGATCCCAAAGGGACCACCTTCCAGTGCCGTGGTCTTGGTCAACCCGGAAACGCCATGCTTGGCGGAGATGTAGGCGCTTTTAAACGGGGAGGCGATCAGCCCGTGCACCGAATTGATATGAATAATGCGGCCCCAGCCGTTCTGTTTCATCGACGGCCAGCAGTAGCGGGTGAGCAGGAAGGGGGCGGTAAGCATCAGGGCGATCATGAAGTCCCACTTGTCCTCGGGAAACTCTTCGACCGGACTGACATGCTGGATGCCAGCATTGCTGACAAGAATATCAACCCGACCGTACTTGTCCAGTGCCGCCTGCACCAGTCTCTTGCAGTCGGCGCGCTTTGAGAGATCGGTCTGCACAAACAGCCCACGAAGCTTTTGCGCTTCACGCGCGCCGGCCTCCTGATTGATATCGGCCAAAACAACCTGATGCCCTTCGGCGGCCAACGCCTGGGCAATCGCCAGACCGATGCCGCTGGCCGCGCCGGTGACAATGGCAACTTTTGCTGACATAAGCTCTCTCCCTACCACTGTTTAAGGTTGTCGGTGACCTTGAACGCGCAGGCGGTTTTCTCCCGCACCTGCTCAAGGCTGGCGCCGGGGGCGAGCTCGAGCAGGGTCAGCCCCTGACCGCGGGCGACGGCAAACACCGCCAGATCGGTAACGATCATATCGACCACCTGCTTGCCGGTGAGAGGCAAGGTGCAGTCCTGCATGATCTTGGCGGTACCATCCTTGGCGCAATGATCCATCATGATGATGATCTTCTTCACGCCGGAGACCAGATCCATCGCCCCGCCGGGTCCTTTGACCATGCTCCCCGGAATCATCCAGTTGGCCAGATCCCCGGTGCAGGAGACCTGCATGGCACCGAGTACCGACAGGTCGATGTGCCCACCACGTACCATGGCGAACGATTCCGAGCTGTCGAAGAAGGCGGCCCCGGGGAGCCAGGTAACGGTCTGTTTGCCGGCATTGATCAGATCAGGATCTTCCTGCCCTTCCACCGGGAACGGTCCGACGCCGAGCAGACCGTTTTCGGCATGCAGGGTAATATTGATCTGCTCCGGGATGTAGTTGGCAACCAGAGTCGGCATACCGATGCCGAGATTGGCATACATGCCGTCGGTAAACTCCATGCTGATCCGCTTCGCCTGCCATTCGCGAATCGGCGTGAACCCCTTGACCGAAACCTTGCCGGCCAGGGTGCGCTGCTCAATCGGTTTTTCATAGCGCGCACCGATGAGGATGCGATCGACATAGTTACCCGGGACATGGATCTGATGCGGATCGAGCTCGCCACACTCGACCAGCTCTTCGACCTCGGCCACACAAACCTTGCCGGCCTTGGCGCAGGCCGGATTGAAGTTGCTGGCAGTGTAGCGAAAAATCAGGTTGCCGGCCTTGTCGGCCTTCCAGGCCTTGACGATGGACAGATCGGCGACAATGCTCTCTTCCAGCACATACTCCCGGCCACCAAAACTCTGCACCGGCTTCCCATCGGCCAGCACCGTCCCGTAACCGGTCCGGGTGAAAAAGGCCGGAATCCCCGCCCCGCCGGCACGCAGTTTCTCGGCCAGCGTCCCCTGCGGGGTCAGCTCCAGTTCGAGCTCGCCGCTTAGGAACTGCTTCTCAAAAATGGCGTTCTCGCCGACATAGGAGGAGATCATTTTTTTGATCTGCCGGGTCTGCAGCAGCAGGCCGAGACCGAACTGGTCGACTCCGGCGTTGTTACTGACCACGGTCAGCCCCTTGACCCCCGAGTCGCGCAGGGCGGTGATAAGATTTTCCGGAATGCCACACAGGCCGAAACCGCCGGCGGCAATGGTCATCTGGTCGCGGACCAGCCCCTTAAGGGCTTCGTCGGCCTGGGTATAGATCGGCTTCATGATCTTTGGGTCTCCTTGTGGTTAGAGTGGTTCAATAAATATGGCCATGGTTTCACTGCACCGATGTTTAACATTTGTCGACAGACCATGAAAACAGGCTTGCAGTGCAGGACCCTCTGTTTCGGACTCACAGCGTACAACCCTCTAAGCGAAAGTCCAGATATCAACAATCAGACAAACACTGTTTTAGCCGTTCGATTTACAAGAGCAACAGACGTGCCACAATCTTTTGCGAACATCATATCCGCAGATAAATCCATTATAAACTAATGATATTGGCCATTTATATAAATGTCTCTGCTTTTATCTACAACCAGTGACGACTGACGTCGTCCATCATGTGTCGCCGATTGACTACACTTGATAAGTGCGGTAAATTGTCATGAATCAAATATCGTTCATTTATTTCCAGGACGCACCGACGGGCAATTCAACCTCGCGCTGAGCAGAACTGCCAGTAAAGACTCCGTGAGTCGATAAAGAACATTGCAGTCGGCAACCGCCCGGCTTAAGATGTCGCCAGATCGCTACATGTAGGCAAACAGGAACACTCAGGGCAAAGGATCCCCAATGGAAAGAAGTCTTGTCAATACCCCGCCGGCTGAAGAACCGTCACCTCCCGCAACTGGCGACTCAAAACCAGACAGCGCCCGAGCGCGATTGAAGCTGGCAGAACTGATCTTTGATCACATAGAAAGTGGCGCACTGGTCACCGATGCCGAAGGGCGGATTCTCTGCATCAACCGGCCCTATGCCCGCCTGCTCGGCGTCGACCCGGAGGCGATGACCGGCAGGCATGTAACAGAGATGCTCGAAAGCAGCCGCATGCATATCGTTGCCAAAACCGGTCAGGCCGAACTCAACGAACTTTTCACTTTCAAGGGCCGTGACATGGTGGTGCAGCGCATCCCGATTCTTGAGGCGGGAAAAGTCGTCGCCGTATTCGGTCAGGTCATGTTCAAACAGGTCGGCGACGTCGGCCGCCTGGCCAGCAAGCTGGATATGCTGGAATCGAAACTGAAGTTGTACGAAAAAGAGCTGACCTCCCTGCGTGCGGTCCGCTACAGTTTCGACAGTATTTTCGGTCTCAGTCCACACATCCTCGCCCTGAAGGAGGAGGCGCGCAAGGCGGCAGCCACCGATCTGCCGGTGCTGATCAGCGGCGAATCTGGCACCGGCAAGGAGCTCTTTGCCCAGGCAATCCATCAGGGGAGTCCGCGTCGCAGCCAGCCATCGGTCCATATCAACTGCGCCGCCATCCCGAAAGAGCTGTTTGAAGCGGAACTGTTCGGCTACGCCAAGGGCGCCTTTACCGGGGCCAGCACCGCCGGCAAACCAGGAAAAATTGAGCTGGCACACGGCGGCACCCTGTTTCTCGACGAGATCGGCGAAATGCCGTTGGAACTGCAGCCCAAACTGCTGCGGGTCCTCGAAGACAAGATGTTCGAGCGCCTGGGAGGAAACCAGGTCATCAAGAGTGATTTTAGAATTATCGCCGCAACCAATCGAAATCTGGAAGAGCTGGTCCGGCAGAAGCTGTTTCGGGAAGATCTCTTTTACCGGCTGAATGTCATTGCCCTGCAGGTCCCGCCGCTGCGCGAGCGCCAGGTCGACATTATCCCTCTGGCCTCCAACCTGCTGGACAAGATCGCCGAGAATTATCCGGTGACCGGATATCAATTGACACCGGCGGCGCAGAAGGTCCTGACCCGCTATCCCTGGCCAGGCAATATCCGCGAACTGATCAACGTCCTCGAACGGACCGCCTTTACCGTGGAGGGGGGCAGCATTGACGCCTGCGACCTCCCTTTTTACCTGAACCGACCGGTTAACGCAGTCCCGACCGGCGCCCGGGAGGGGCTGGCCGAGATCCTCGCCGAAGCGGAGCGGGAGGCCCTGCGTCGGGCGCTGGAGATGACGGCCAACAACAAGGCCCGGGCCGCCAAGCTGCTTGGCATCCATCGCACGGTGCTCTACAAAAAACTGCTGAAATACCGGATTCCGCTCCAGTCGTAACCCGGGCAGCGAGGCGGACCACACACCCTTTCCTTTGATAACGGTGTTTTGTAAAATACCATTTTTGTCTTGATTTCAACCCAACACCTGCAATAAGGTAAGATGGTAAGACCACTACAGCGAAACGAGGCTGAACATGTCCGAAGATCAGAACGTGGATCAATTCATCGCCGCCGCCGTCCGGGTTGGTGCTTCAGTGCACCGCTGTGACGCGATCACGACGGCCATCGTTTACATCGCCAGCCACGCCGGCGGTGCGATTCTGCTGCCGACCTTCCCGTCCGGCGAGCGCCGGTCTCTGGCAACCCTGCTGCGACAGGCCGGGCTCGAGGTCATCAGCGGCGACTTGCGCCCGGCAGCGGCGACGGCAGCCGCCGGTGTTACCGGGGCCAACTTTGCCCTCGCCGACACCGGCAGCGTCGTCCTGGAAAGCACCGCCGAAGATATCCGCCTCGCCACCACCCTGCCCGAGCGCCATTTTGTCCTGCTCGACCCGCGCAAGATCATCGCCGACGGCGCCGCCGCCGTCCCCTGGTTGCGCAAATTTCACGCCCGTTCACCACGCCATTTCCTGGCTTATATCACCGGCCCGAGCCGCACCGCCGACATCGAGCGCGTGCTGACCATCGGCGTCCATGGCCCGAAGGAACTGCACATTCTGCTGGTTGAAGGGTGGTCAGACGATTTTCTCGAAGTTTAGCCTGAAGACTTGATCCGACTAATCGGTTCGATCCGACCGATCAGTCGGATAAGGAGAACTGCATATGAGTAAACAGCGCAGCAAAAACTACAAACAACGCATCGACACCGCCATCGCCACCCCGAAGCTCCAGGAGGCGTTGCACCGCTTTGCCGACGCTTATGTCATCGCCCGGCAGAACGCTTTTGCCGGCCTCGATTTTGAGCAGTTACGCACTGATATTGCCGCCAGCAAAGACGAGGTACGCAACCATCACCCGCAGTATCTCGACGAATTCACCAAAAATGCGCAGGCGGCCGGAGCGACGGTCTACTACGCCCGCACCGCCGATGACGCCAACGCCTACATCGCCGACCTGGCCAAGGCACGCGGGGTCAAGCTGGCGGTAAAGAGCAAGAGCATGGCCAGTGAGGAGATCCACCTCAACAAGGCGCTGGAAAAAGCCGGCGTCCAGGCCCTGGAGACCGATCTCGGCGAATGGATTATCCAGCTCGCCGGTCAGAAGCCGAGCCATATGGTGATGCCGGCGATCCACATGTTCAAGGAGGAGGTGGCCGAGCTCTTCTCCAAGGTCACCGGCAACCAGGAGCCGGCAGAGATCGAGCACCTGGTCCGCGTCGCCCGCGAGCAGCTGCGTCAGGGCTACCTCGATGCACAGATGGGGATCACCGGCGCCAACATCGCCGTCGCCGAGACCGGCGGCCTCGCTCTGGTCACCAATGAGGGGAACGCACGTCTGGTCGCCACCTTGCCGAAGATCCACGTCGCTCTGGTCGGCATCGAGAAACTGGTGCCGAAGCTTGAGGACGCCGCCCGCATCATTCAGGTCTTGCCGAAAAACGCCACCGGCCAGCTGCTCACCTCCTACGTCACCTGGATCACCGGCGCCGTCCCCTGCCTTGATGCCGACAAGGAGCTGCACATCGTGCTGCTCGACAACGGCCGCAGCGCTCTGGCCGCTTCACCCCATTGCAAAGACGCCCTGCGCTGCATCAAGTGCGGCGCCTGCGCCAACGTCTGCCCGGTCTACCAGACCGTCGGTGGCCATGTTTTCGGTCACATCTATATCAGCGCCATCGGCATCATCCTCACCGCCTTCTTCCACGGCCTTGACGAGGCCGCCGAACTGGTGCGGGCCTGCATCGGCTGCCGCTCCTGTGTCGCCGTCTGCCCGTCGAATATCGACCTGGAGAGCATCATCCTCCACCTGCGCGAAACCGTCGGCGACGAGGAGGGGATCGGCGCCGGCAAGAACCTGATGTTCCGCAAGATCATGCGCAACCGTACCCTGTTCCACACCCTGATCCGCGCCGCCAGTCTGTTGCAGAAGCCGGTGACCGGCGGTGAGCGGACCATCCGCCACCTGCCGCTGTTCTTCTCCTCCCTCACCGCCTGGCGCACCCTGCCGGCCATCGCCGACAAACCGCTGCGCGCCACGTTTGCCAAGCTGCCGCAGAAGGTCGAAAAGCCGCGCTACAAGATCGCCTTTTTCGCCGGCTGCGCCAACGACTTCCTTTACCCGGAACTCGGCGGTGATCTGGTGACGGTGCTGAACAAGCTCGGTGTCGCGGTCTCCTTTCCGGCCGAGCAGAACTGCTGCGGCATCCCCGCCCTCTACTCCGGTGATCGGGAGACGGCGGTGGAGCTGGCGCAGCAGAACGTGGCAGCGATGCTCAGCGACAATCCCGATTATGTGCTCACCACCTGCCCGACCTGCTCCATGGCGCTGCAACGCGACTTCGTCGACCACCTGCGCGACAACCCGGTCTGGGCGGAGAAGGCCGAGCATCTGGCGGCCATCACCATGGACGCCTGCAAATTTATTGCTGATGTCCTGCAGGCCGGCGACGCTTTTGCCGATGGCGCTGCGGTTGGCAGCGTCACCTACCACGACTCCTGCCACTTGAAGCGTGGCGCCGGGGTCTGGGAGCAACCACGATCCCTGCTTGCCGCCGCCGGTCACGAAATGGTGGAGATGGCCCATGCCGATCGCTGCTGCGGCTTCGGCGGCTCCTACTCCTTTACCAGCCATCCGGCCATCGCCCGCAACATCATGGCCGACAAACTGGCCGATATCGAAAACAGCGGTGCCGCCTGCGTCGCCATGGACTGCCCGGGCTGCCTGTTGCAGATTCGTGGTGGACTGGAAAAACAGGACTCAAAAGTCCGCGCAGCGCATACGATTGAACTACTGGCGGAGCGGCTGCGGGGTGGCCAGTAACAAAACTGGTCACCAAGACACCAAGAAAAACTTTTTGACGCTGAGATGCAGAGGCGCGGAGAACGGCCCTCACCCTTTTGAAACAGCAACTTCGCGACGTTCTACGGGGTCTGAACCCTCTTTTTGACTTGATGCTGCAAAACAACAAAAGAGCCGCTTGAACCCGATTATTTAGACACCCTCAGCGTCTCTGCGCCTCCGCGTCAAGCATATTTAGCCCTTCTTGGCGCCTTAGTGACTTGGTGGCCATAATAAAAATTGGCCTGTTTTTCATATGCCTAAAATATACCGCTGTTATTTTTTATTTTTTCAACTACGACTAAAAATTGACTTCTGCCGATTTCTGTTCTAAAAGAGGTCTTTCCATGCTCTTCGTAACGCATTAAAAAGGAGTCGCGCAGTGGCCGATCTGCTGCTTATTCTGGTCAGCGCCATCTTTGTCAATAACTTCGTTCTCTCCCGTTTCCTCGGCATCTGCCCGTTTCTCGGCGTGTCGAAGAAGGTCGAGACCGCGCTTGGCATGGGGATGGCGGTGACCTTTGTCATGACCGTGGCAACGGTCGTCACCTGGTACATCCAGACCTTTGTCCTGGTCCCTTACGGTCTTGAGTACCTGCAGACCATCGCTTTCATCCTGGTCATCGCTGCCCTGGTGCAACTGGTGGAGATGGTGGTACAGAAGACCAGTCCGGCCCTTTATCAGTCCCTCGGTATCTTCCTGCCGCTGATCACCACCAACTGCGCCGTCCTCGGCCTGGCGGTCCTCAATATTCAGAAGGATTACTCCTTCCTCGAAGGGGTGATTTTCGCCATCGGTGCCGCCGGTGGCTTTACCCTCGCCATGGTCCTGTTCGCCGGCCTGCGCGAGCGTCTTGAACTGAGTCCGGTGCCGAAACCGTTTCGCGGCACCGCCATCGCCCTGATCACCGCTGGCCTGCTGTCGCTCGCTTTCATGGGCTTTGCCGGCCTGGTCAAAGGATAATCGCCGCATGCTCGCCGCCATCATCTGTCTGGGCCTGATTGGCCTGGCCTCCGCCATCACCCTCGGTTTTGCCGCCCGTCGCTTTGCGGTCGAGGTCGATCCGCGCGAGCAGGCAATTCTCGACGTGCTCCCCGGCGTCAACTGCGGCGCCTGCGGCTTTGCCGGCTGCTCCGGCTTTGCCCGCGAGATCGCCGAGAGCAGCGACATCACCACCAGCTGCCCGCCCGGCGGTGCCACCGTGATGGAGAAGGTCGCCAACATCATGGGGCTGGCCCCTATCGTCAGTGACCCGCAGGTGGCCGTCGTCCTTTGTCAGGGGGACAACGACCATGCCAAAGCCAAGTACCGCTATCTGGGGATAAACGATTGCCGGGCGGCGCAGAAACTGGCTGACGGGCCAAAACTCTGCCCCGGCGGCTGCATCGGTCTCGGCACCTGCGCCCGCATCTGCCCGTTTAACGCCATCGAAATGACCCCGGCCGGTCTGGCCGTCATCAACCGTGCCCGCTGCACCGGCTGCGGCAAGTGCGTCGCCAGCTGTCCGCGCCGCACCATCCGCCTCACCCCGCTTGACGCCAGCATCCATGTGCTATGCAACAGCAGCGACAAAGGGGGCGTGGTGCGCAAGTACTGCTCAATCGGCTGCATCGGCTGCCTGATCTGTCACAAGACCACTCCCGAAGCTTATGTGGTCGAAAACAATCTGGCCCGCGTCGTCTACGACCACCACCTTGAGGCGCTGCCCGCGGTGAGCAAATGCCCGACCCACTGCATCCGCGACTTTGCCACCGGCTACCCGCAAGGGAGCGCCCTGGCCCCGGCGACCGTCCCGCTGCATTCAGGAAAGGCGGCCTGATCATGACCATGTCGCGCCTGAAAAGTTTCCCCGGCGGCCTGCACCCCAACGACAGCAAACTGGCTACCGCCGGTCTGCCGATCGAGGACTGCCCGCTGCCGCCGGAGCTGATCGTCCCCTTCTCGCAGCACATCGGCGCCCCGGCCGAATCGTGCGTCCATGTCGGCCAGACCGTCCTCAAAGGCGAGGTCATCGGCACCGCCAAGGGCTTTGTCTCGGTGCCAGTGCATGCGCCAACCTCGGGCGAAGTGATTGCCGTCGAGCCGCGGCCGCACCAAAGTGGACGCCTGCTGCCGGCCGTGGTCATCCGCCCCAATGGCCGTGAGACCTGGGCCCCCGGCCTCTGTTGTGCCGTGCCGCAGGAGTTGACCCCGGTCGAACTGCGCGAGCGCATCTGGCAGGCCGGCCTGGTCGGCCTCGGCGGCGCCACTTTTCCGGTGCACGTCAAACTTTCGCCCCCCGACGATATGCCCATCGACACCCTGATCATCAACGGGGTCGAGTGTGAACCGTTTCTGACCGCCGACCACCGGCTGATGCTGGAAGCGCCGCAGCGCATCCTCGCCGGCATCCGCATCCTGCGCCGTATCCTGCGGGTGCAACGGGTTTATGTCGGCATCGAGGCCAACAAACCGGATGCCATCGCCCTGTTGACGCCACTGTTTGCCAAGCACGGCATCGAAGTCGTGCCGCTGGCGGTGAAGTACCCGCAAGGGGCGGAGAAGCAGTTGATCCTGGCCTGCACCGGCCGCGAGGTCCCGACCGGCGGCCTGCCGATGGTGACCGGTTGCGTAGTACAAAATGTCGCCACTACCGCCGCCATCGCTGATGCCATTCTCGATGGCCGGCCGCTGATCGAGCGGATCTGCACCGTTGCCGGCCCCGGCATCGCCACGCCGAAGAACCTGCGCATCCGAGTCGGCACCCCGCTGCAACATCTGGTCGAAGTCTGCGGCGGCCTGACCTGCGAGCCGGAGCGCATCCTCATGGGCGGCCCGATGATGGGTGCGGCCCAGCTCTCCCTCGCCGCCCCGGCCACCCGCGGCACCTCCGGACTGCTGATCTTCGGCCCCGGCCAGCTGCCGGTACGCCCGGAAGGGCCCTGTATTCGCTGTGCACGATGCGTCGGCGCCTGCCCGTCCCGGCTGCTGCCAACCACCATTTCTGCTTACAGCCGTCTCGATCGCTATGACGATGCGGAAAAATACGGGGCCATGGACTGTATTGAGTGTGGCTGTTGCAGTTACGCCTGCCCGGCCGGCATCCCGCTGGTTCAGGGGCTGCGCCAGGCCAAAGGGGCGATTCTGGAAAAACGGAGGCGCGGCTGATCATCATGACCGAACCGGTTTATCTCAGTTCATCACCACATATTCATTCCGGCGCCAGCACCGAGGCGATCATGCGCGCGGTGATCATCAGCCTGCTGCCGGCCTGCGCCGTCGCCGTCTGGTTTTTCGGCCTGCCGGCGCTGACCGTTATGGTTCTGTGTACCGCCGGGGCGATGGCCGCCGAGGCCGCCTGCACCAAACTGATGAATAAACCACTCTCCCTGGCTGATGGCAGCGCAGCGCTCACCGGCCTGCTGCTGGCCCTCAACCTGCCGCCGCATGCCCCATGGTGGCTGGCGCTGCTCGGTGGCGCCATCGCCATCGCCATCGGCAAGCAGGTCTACGGCGGACTCGGTCACAACCTGTTCAACCCGGCCCTGGTCGCCCGCGTCGTGCTGCTGATCTCCTTCCCGGTGCAGATGACCACCTGGACGCCGCCGCGTGGCGTCGATGCCATCACCGCCGCCACCCCGCTTGCCGAATGGAAAACCGCCGTCATGCTCACCGGCCACCTGCCGGAGAAGATGGCCGTTTCGACGCTCGACGCCTTTATCGGCAACATGGCCGGCTGTCTCGGCGAGGTCTCAGCTCTCGCCCTGCTGCTTGGCGCCGCCTGGCTGTTCTACAAACGCATTCTTACCTGGCAGATCCCGACCGCCTTTATCGGTACGGTGATCATCGGCGCCGGTGCGTTCTGGATCATCGATCCGAGCCGCTACCCCGATCCGCTGTTCCACCTGCTCACCGGCGGTCTGATCCTCGGTGCCTTCTTCATGGCCACCGACATGGTCACCTCGCCTGTCACCCCTAAGGGGATGCTGCTGTTCGGCGCCGGCTGTGGCCTGATCACCCTGCTCATCCGCCTGTTCGGCGGTTATCCGGAAGGGGTCTCCTTCGCCATTTTGCTGATGAACGCG